>Ga0256841_1001448_pt1 | contig 20577 bp, 13 predicted proteins | sample 356308metaG_FD_185971 | JGI IMG/M metagenome (GOLD analysis project Ga0256841, IMG submission 185971) | Hydrothermal vent microbial communities from Mid Atlantic Ridge, Atlantic Ocean - 356-308 | ecosystem: Environmental > Aquatic > Marine > Hydrothermal vents | place: Atlantic Ocean: Mid... | reverse complement strand
AAGCAATAAATGTATTTTCACCCATATAAGGTGCAATTGCGAAAGGTCTTTTCGCATAAACACCCATTAAAAATGTGCCGAAAAAAGCACTTAAAATTGTTGCAACCATTGAAGGACCAAATGGAATCCCGGCGGCTTCCAAAATTTTGGGGTTAACGATAATTATATACCCCATTGTTAAAAAAGTGGTTATACCGGCAACAGTTTCTTGCTTTAAGTTTGTATTTAATTTTTCAAACTCAAAGAATTTTGCAATCATTGCCAACGCCGTTTTTGTGAAGATGATAAAGTGGTACGGTTAAACTTACTTATTGTTTGAGAGATTTTCCACATACGCCAAGTTATTGGCTCTAAAAAACACCATTTTTCAATAATATTTAAGTAAGGCAAATGAATTGATCTGAAGGTTTTAAGTTTGAAAAAATTCGTAGTTGTCCCTTTTGCCAATATGTTAAATTTATATTAGTTTTTATTAAGTATTGAAAAAGATAGCAATGTTGTTTATTTTATACCATAAAACATAATCTTTGAAATTGTTGTTGCGAGAATTTTTCTGCCGCTTTTTAATGACGTATTTTCAATTTGACGTATATCACCCATTGTGTAAAAGCCGTTAAAGTTAAATTATAAAGATAATTATCAATTGGAATGTAATACGGCAAATTCAATTTATGAGGTAAAAAAATGAAAAACATTTATTTCAAATTATTATACTTTAATATTATGTTTTTAACTATAAGCGTTTTGCACGCTCAAAAACAGGAAGTACCATCTCCAAAAATTGATACCGTGCAAAGCGACTCTGCAGTTAAGGAATTTTTGCTGAGTGCTTACAATCCCCCCTACGCATGGCGCGAAGGTCCGTACAATGATACCGATTTTACATATTACAAAAATGCAAACTTCAATAATTTTATGTGGGTAAGGGATGAAGAAGGATTGATGAATAAAGTCCACCAATACAATTTTAAATTTTTTGTAAATATAAGGGAATTGTTTTCCGAAGATTCGAATGGAGTGGATTATTTAACGGGAGTTAAATATTGGGACGACGGAAGCGAAACATACAACGAACCCGTATCCGCAGTAACCGAAGAGATGCTGCAAGAAGTTGATGCGGTTGTTGAAAAATATAAAAACGATCCGGATTTAATCGGTTACTGGATTTGCGACGAACCTTTCCCTACGGCTTACGGGAACATTTCCAAAGTAATTCAGAGAATAAAAGATAAAGACCCCGTTCATTACAGCCTGGTAAATATTGGAGATAACGAATATACCACCGATGATAATGTAGAGCATTTTCTCGATACGACCAAAGTGGAAGTTTTATGTTACGACCGCTACAATTTTTTTAACGGATTTGACCTTAACGATGATTACTTCGATTTGTTGGGCAGAATGCGTAATCATGCATTGACGCATAATATTCATTTTTATAACACCGTGCAGGCGGTTGGAACCAACGGAACAAGTGCCGGTGAATTGGATTGGCGCACACCGAACAGTGCCGAACACCGCTGGCTTGCTTATACTTCGCTTGCCTACGGAGTGCACGGATTAATCTGGTTTCACTGGGATGCAGAGGACTGGGGAGTAGTTCAAAATCCGGATAAAGATATTATTTATCCCTCGCTTCAAAGTATTAACGCGGAAATTGATTCTCTAATCAAAATTATGTTCCGTTTAACTACAACAAGGGTTTTCCATATTAAAGGAAACAATTATGCCGGAAATGATATAGTCAAATCTGTATCGGACAATGTTGATATGGTTTTGGGAGTTTTCAAAGACAAAAACGGGAAAGAAAATTATTTTATGTTGATGAATGCCGATTACACGGATTCCCTGTCTGCACAAATTACATTGAATTTCGAAGTTGACGAACTCAAAGTATTCGATGTTGAAAACAATGCTTGGGAAAACGTTCCGTTCGAAAATACCGGCGATGGTGCTGTCTATACGATAAAACTGCGCAAAGGCTCGGGAAAGCTTTACCGGTTTGTAAAAAAAGACGTAACCGGATTAATCAAACTACGTAAGTTAAGAGGGAAATTTTCGCTCGGACAAAATTACCCGAATCCGTTTAACCCGGCGACCACAATCAAATATTCCATTCCGGAAGCCGGCTATGTTTCACTGAAAGTATACGATATCCTTGGAAATGAAGTTGCCGTTTTGGTAAACGGTAATCAGTCCCCGGGCACACACGAAATAATTTTCAACGCAAATAATCTTGCTAACGGAATTTATTTTTACAAATTGAAATATGGCAACAACATACAAGTAAAAAGAATGATTCTTATGAAATAAACCGGTTCCGTTCTCCGGTTAAAAAGGATTGTCAAATTTTGGCAATCCTTTTTTATTTTCCCAACCTGTTGCTTTCCGTTGATTAAAACTAATACCATGATTATTTTTGTTATCTTTTGTAAATAAATTTTAAATTTTTACGGAAAGTTATGACGTCGAAGGAAATTAGACAACAATTTTTGGATTTTTTCAAATCAAAGAATCATAAAATCGTGCCAAGCGCCCCTGTGGTACCGTATGACGATCCGACGCTTCTTTTTACGAACGCTGGGATGAACCAATTCAAAGATGTTTTTCTTGGGAAAGGTGAACGGGATTATACGCGTGCCGCAAATACACAAAAATGCATTCGGGTAAGCGGCAAGCATAACGACTTGGAAGAAGTGGGACGCGATACTTATCACCATACGTTTTTCGAAATGCTGGGAAATTGGTCTTTTGGTGATTATTATAAAAAAGAAGCAATTGTTTGGGCGTGGGAATTATTAACCGCAGTTTGGAAACTTCCGAAAGAACGCTTATGGGCAACCGTATATACAACGGATGACGAAGCTTTTGAACTATGGAAAAACGAAACGGACATAAACCCGTCGCACATTTTACGGTTTGGTGAAAAGGACAATTTTTGGGAAATGGGAGAAACCGGTCCGTGCGGACCATGTTCCGAAATTCATATTAATTTGAGCGACGATTTCGACAATCCTGATTATGTTAATGCCGGTAAAGAAGAATGCATTGAAATATGGAATCTGGTTTTCATTCAATACAACCGGGATGAAAACGGTAAATTGCACGACCTGCCCAAAAAACATATCGATACCGGTATGGGCTTCGAACGGATTTGTGCCGTATTACAAAACAAAAGCTCTAATTACGATACCGACATTTTTATGCCGTTAATTGATGCGGTATCCGGAATTTCCGGAATCCCTTACGAAAAAGAAGAACACAAAGTTGCAATGCGCGTAATATCGGATCATATACGGACTTTGACTTTTGCAATTGCCGACGGCGCCGTGCCCGGCAACGAGGGAAGAGGGTACGTGCTTCGCAGAATTTTACGCCGCGCCGCCCGGTACGGAAGAAAACTTGATTTGAAAGAACCGTTCCTTTTCAAGTTGGTAGATGTTGTTGTAAATAAAGCCGGTGGCGGTATGGCTGAAATTTTTCCCGAAATAAAAACAAATCAAACCAATATAGAAAAAATCATTAAAGCCGAAGAAGAAAGTTTCAACGTTACGCTCGACAGGGGAATAGAATTGTTCGAACAAGTGGCTGAAAAAGCCAAAGCGGAAGGTAAAAAAATAATTTCGGGCGACGATGCATTTAAACTTTACGATACTTACGGCTTCCCCGTAGATTTAACAAAAGTAATGGCGGAAGAAATCGGATTTTCCGTAGATGAAAAACGCTTTGAAGAGTTGATGCAACAGCAGAAAGAAAGGGCGAGGAAATCAACAAAAGATAAACTTTCAACAATTAATGTTATTACAGAAGATATTTCAAATATTGAAATTACAACAAATGAGCCTACGGAATTTGTTGGTTACGATTCGTTGGAAGCGAAAGGTAAAATTATAGGTGAAAAAACCGTGGAAAACAAAGGTCTGATTTTACTCGACAAAACCCCCTTCTACGTCGAAGCGGGCGGACAAATTGATGATTTGGGCAATTTGATTGTTTCGGGTGAAAAATTGGACGTTGTTGACGTTACAAAACTCAACAACCAAGTGGTTCACGTTGTGGATAATATTAAAAACATTGAGCTTTTCCCGGGTGAAGAGGTAATTGCAAAGGTTGATGAAAAACGCCGTTGGGCTATAATGCGTAATCACTCCGCCACTCATTTTTTACACGCAGCTCTCCGTAAAATATTGGGTACACACGTCAAGCAAGCCGGCTCGTATGTCGGTCCCGACAGATTAAGGTTCGATTTTACCCATTACAAAAAATTATCGGAACCGGAAATTAAAGATATTGAAGCGTTGGTTAATGAAAAATTGCTTGAGAATATCGAATTGATTCATCATCGAAACATTCCGTTTGAACAAGCGAAAAAGATGGGTGCGCTTATGTTCTTCGGCGATAAGTACGGCGACAGGGTTAACGTTGTTCAGTTCGGTGATTTTTCACTCGAATTTTGCGGCGGTACGCATGTTAAAAACAGCTCGCAAATCGGTTTGTTCAAAATTGTAAGCGAATCCTCTATTGCAAGCGGGGTAAGAAGAATTGAAGCGGTTACCGGTGAAGGTGTTGAGCGGTTTATCTGGGAGCAATTGGACATGCTGAAAACTGCGGACGAAAAAATTTCTCAACTGTTGGATGAGAAAAAGAAAATTGAAAAACAGCTTGCCGAATTAAAACTGAAAGAAAAACTGGGTGGAATAAACGAAGTATTGCAAAAGCCCTCGGAAGTGAAAGGGGTTAATGTTTACAAGGCGAAAGTTGAAGCCGGAAGTATGGACGAGCTAAAATCGTTGGGTGACGAGCTGAGGAATAAGATGAAGACGGGTGTGGGTGTGTTAATTTCCGAATTAAACGGTAAAGTTGGAATTGTATGCGTAGTTTCCGATGATTTAATCAAGGGCAAAAACCTTTCTGCCGGAAAAATTGTAGGCGCTCTTTCCAAAACCGTTGGCGGCGGTGGCGGTGGCAGACCACATCTGGCTACTGCCGGTGGCAAGGATGTTTCGAAAATTGATGAAGCCCTTGAAATTTCTGATGAAATAGTTGCAAAGTTTTTGTGATGAAAATTTTTTACGATTGTAAATTAATTTTCCGGTTAATAGTTTTTGCCGCGTTTTTTTCTTTTGCTTTTTGGGGCTGCCAACCGGAAATTGTTAATCTTTCCGATGCAAAAAAAAGAGTAAAAAGTTATTACGAATCCGGAAAGTTTGATAAAGAGGTAAACTCGATTGTTGAGGAAGCAATTGACAAGCTGGAAAACATGAAGCTAACGGAACGTTCCGCCGCCATTTTCGATGTTGACGAAACCGCACTTTCAAATTATGAATATACAAAAAAACTCGGTTTTGGCTACACATGGCAAAGCTGGGATAATTGGGTAAAGTCGGCAAAAGCAACAGCAGTTCCCGGAATAAAAAAATTATACGATTATCTGATTTCCAAAAAAATAAAAATAATTTTTCTTACCGGCAGAACTGCGGAACAGTGTGAAGCAACAAAAACAAATTTGATAAATGCGGGTTACGTAAAAATCGATACGTTAATTTGCAGAAAAACAACGGAAGCCAAATTGAACAGCTTTAAATTTAAGCAAAATAAATTTAATGAATTAAAAAACCGGGGTTACGATATAATTGCTTGCGTTGGTGACCAGCCTGCCGATGTAGAGAGTGGGGTATGTAAAATCAAAATTTTGCTTCCGAATTATCTTTACAAACTCGATTAAATTACTACTTTGTTGGAAAGCTCGTTCGTATCGTCCGGCTTAATTGGAAAGTGTTGTGCAAGCACTTTGCCGATTTCTTCAACACCTTTTATTATTCCTTGAGTAAAACGCCCGTTACGGAATTCGTCTTCCATCAAACTTCTTATTCTTCCCCAAGTATCGGGAGTAACTTTTTCGTTTATTCCTTCATCTGCAAGAATGTAAAATTTTCTTTCGCCCAAAACGATAAACAGCAAAACTCCGGTTTTATCGCGGGTTTTTTCCATTCCCAAGCGGTAAAATTCTTCTTCGGCCAGTTCTTTAATCGTTTTTTTTCTTTTCAGAAAAGGAATTTCTTCTTTTATGCTGACGCGAATTTCTCCAGCCGTGGATTTTTCGGTTTCTTTTATCTTGTTTGAAATTCTAAGAAAATCGTCATCCGTAAAGAAATGATAAATAAGCTCGTTCATAATCCGTTTGTTGATTTATTATAAAAATAAAGTAAATTTAGTTCACTGTAAAGGTTAATATCAGTTTATATAAAAACATTTTTAACTATTTGAGTTTAAGCCGTAACGCAACACAAAATATCCGGCAATTCCCGATAAAAGTGAACCGATGATTATTCCCAAGCGTTCATCAAACATGATGTTTGTTCCCGAATCACCGAATGCTAGCGAACCGATAAATAAGCTCATCGTGAAACCGATTCCGCAGATAATTGCTGTTCCGTATAAAGTTAACCAACTCATTCCTTCGGGCAAAGATGAAATTTTAAGTTTGATTGCCAACCAGGCAATTCCGAATATCCCGATTTGTTTCCCGAAGAATAATCCCAATGCAATTCCAACCGGAACACCGTGCAGTAATTGGTCAATCCCTATTCCCGCCAAGTTTATTCCCGCATTGGCAAAAGCGAAGACAGGTAAAATTACATAGGCAACAGCATTATGCAAATCGTGCTCCATGCTTTTAAGCATAGAATAGCCATCGTTCTTTGTCGATTTTAACGGAATAAACATCGCTAAAATTACTCCCGCCAAAGTTGCATGCACACCCGATTTAAGCATTGCCGTCCACATTACCGCGCCGGTTAACAAATACAAGCTTTTCGATTCATTTCTGGTTTTACTTAATATAAAAAGAACAATTATACATGCCGCCACTACAGCCAATGAGACAAAAGATATATTGGCAGTATAAAACAAAGCAATAATTATGATTGCCCCGATATCGTCGAAAATTGCCAATGAAGTAAGAAAAACCTTGATTACCGCCGGTACTTTGGAACCGAGTAATGTTAAAACACCGAGAGCAAATGCAATATCGGTAGCGGCGGGGATTGCCCATCCGGCAAGCGCCGTGGAATCGTTAAGGTTAAAGGCAATATAAATTGCAGCCGGTACAACCATTCCGCCGATTGCACCCAAACCGGGAAGTATTATGCTTTTTCTGTCCGATAGTTCACCTTCCACCAGTTCCCTTTTGAGTTCAAGTCCTACAAGGAAAAAGAAAACAGCCATCAAACCGTCATTAATCCAGAGCAAAAGCGGTTTGGCTATTTCCAAAGCGCCTATGCGTAATTCAACCGGCGTTTCGAGGAAAAGGGAATAGTATTTTTGCAACGGAGAGTTTGCAAATACGATTGCAAGTACGGTTGCAATCATCAAAAGAATTCCGCCGGCAGATTCCAGTTTCAAAAATTTTACAATAAACTTAGTTGCTTTTTTATTCATTAACCTTGTTAAATATGAATGATAGTTTTTTCAATAAGCGGGTGGGTAAAGATAAATTTTTTTCCCGATAAAACAAGATAATTTTTTATAATTGTAAAAAATATTCAAGATGTAATTCAACGGAGTAATTTGGATGCGGAGACGAAAATTTCCACCTCCGCATTAAATATTTAATAATTTATAAACTGATTATATCACTATAAATAATATAAGCCATTAGCATGAGTAAAATTACAAAGCCGGTATTTTGAATTGCGATTTTCACTTTTACGGGCAGTTCTTTGCCTAAAATTCCCTCAATTAAAATTATAACGAAATGACCGCCGTCTAAAACCGGGAACGGCATTATATTAATAATCGCCAAACTCAAACTGAGCATCGCCAGGAAAAACAGGAAAGACATCATTCCGGAATCGGCCGACTTTGCAGCGAACTTGGCAATTTTTACAGGTCCGCCGAAAGCTTGATTAAATTCAACATCGCCATGAATTACATTCGAAACCATTGAAAATGTTAAAGCGGTGTAACGCCCGATATCGCTTAAAGCTTTTACGAACGATTCGCTAAAGCTGTATGAATCGGATTCGACCGGTCCCGTATAAATATCGGCAATATAAACCCCGATTTTTCCGGTTTCGCCGGGATTAACCGAAACTTGAACGGTGTCTTTTTCGTTGCGTAAAAGTTTTACCGGTATTTCTTGGTTTTTATGTGAAGAGATAATGTGAATAACTTCCTGGCTGTTTTTAATCGGAATGTTATTTATGCTCAGAAACACATCTCCAGCTTTTATGCCGCTTTTTTCCGCTGGTGAATTTTCAACCACGTCTTGAACAAACGGCTTGGTGTACGGCAATGGTAAAAATGTATTTTCTTTAACAATTTTTTCGGAAATCAATTTGCTGGGGATATTCAAAGTTGTTTCCTCACCGTTTCGCAAAACTTTTACTTGAATATTGCTTCCTATTCCTTCAATAAACGAAAGGGTAAGATCGTGCCAGTTTTTTACTTTGTGTCCGTTTACTTCCAGAATTTTATCGCCGGTTTGGAATCCAGCTTGGGCGGCAAGACTTGTATCCGCAACAAAACCGATTTCGGTGGTTTTTATAATTTGCTTGCCGGTATAAGCGTTTATTCCCCAAAATATTACAATTGTCAGCAAAAGGTTCATCAGAACGCCGGCGGTAATAACGAATAATTTTTGGTAAGTGGGTTTTGCCCTGAACTCGTACGGCTTCGGCTCTTCATCGGCAAATTTGGTATCGAAGCTTTCATCCACCATTCCGGCAATTTTCACGTATCCGCCCAAAGGAAGCATGCTCACCCTGTAGTCGGTATGTCCTTCCAAATCCAAATCTTTAGGTAAGTTGCCGAATGTAAAGCCGGTTAATTTGTTCCATCCGAACAACCGTTTTCCCATTCCGAGAGCAAAAACATCGACCCGCATTTTGCAAAGTTTTGCCGCTGCAAAGTGTCCGAACTCATGCACAAAAACCAAAATGCCGATTGTAATAACGAAATAAATTATATAATCCATATAAAACGTTTTCTCCTATATTAAATTTTTAGCTGTCTCCCGCGTTCTTGAATCGTATTCCATTACGGTTTCAAGATTAACTTCGAATGTATTCGGAATTTTGTTTAATGTTTTTTCGATTAAATCGGGAATTTGTAAAAATGTTAATTCTTTATTTAAAAACTTTTCCACTGCAATTTCATTTGCCGCATTAAGTATACACGGTGCCATACCGCCCTGTTCCATTGCATCGAAAGCCAATTGCAAGCATTTGAATTTCCCGGGATCAGGTTCGTAAAAGGAAAGTTTGTGTAACTTGGGAAAGTTTGTATTTACGAAATCGTTGCTCAATCTTTCTGGAAAGGTTAATGCGTACTGAATCGGAATTTTCATATCGGGCAAGCTGAGCTGTGCTTTTATCGAACCGTCGATAAACTCAACCATGGAATGAACAATCGATTGCGGATGAACAACAACATCCAGTTTGTCTTTGTTCAGTCCGAAAAGCCAATGGGCTTCGATAACTTCCAGACCTTTATTCATCATTGTTGCCGAATCGATGGTAATTTTACTGCCCATATTCCAATTAGGATGTTTCAATGCTTGTTCAACGGTTACGCTTTTTAATTCTTCGTGCGATTTTCTGAAAAAGGGTCCGCCCGAAGCCGTAATAATCAACTTTTCGATTGTGTTTTTGTCTTCTCCTACAAGGCATTGAAAAATAGCGCTGTGTTCGGAATCGACCGGAATAATTTCCGCACCGTATTCTTCTGCCAACCGGGTTACAATTTCACCAGCGGCTACTAAAGTTTCCTTGTTGGCCAATGCTATTCTTTTGCCACGTTTAATTCCTTCGATTGTGGGAACAAGACCTGCAAATCCGACAAGGGACGAAACCAAAATATCATAGTCGGCCGATTTGGTTAATTCAACCAAACCTTCTTCGCCTTCCAACACTTTAACTTTACCACCGATGCGGTTTCTTAATTCTTTTGCGTTCTCTTTGTTTCTTACAACGATAAACTCCGGAGCAAATTCTTCGGCTTGTTTTTCCAGCAAATCTATGCTTGTATCCGCCGTAATTGCAGTGATTTCAAACCTGTTTCCAAGTTTCCTGATTACCTCTAAGGTATTCAACCCGATTGAACCGGTAGAACCTAAAATAGCAATTCGTTGTTTCATATTTTTTTTAAGAATTTAAAACCCATAATAATACGAAATTAATTTAATAAAAATAAGGTTGAAAGCCTGAGATAAACGAATTTGTAAAAAACTTTTCCGGATAAACAAATTACGCGAAATTACAATCCGGTAAAGCTAATGACCGGGCAACATTAAAACCCGTTCGCCAACGGGAAATAAAACCGGCGTTGTGGCAAGGAGAATTAAGATAAATTAACGAGATCGGCGAAAATTTCTTCGAGATGTTCCATGGCATCCATATCAAGACCGAAAGTGACCGAATCGGCAAAATTATTCAGAACAACCACGGCATTTATGCTTGCATCTTTGTTTTCAACTTCTGCAATTTTCTCGGCAACGTTTTTGTTCAGAATCATAATGTCGTTATAAAGTTCATTAAGTTTTTTCATTTCCCAGTCCGGTTCGCCGCCCTTTTTCATTTTAAAATATTGAGCCAAAAGGTACATTGAGAAAATTTTGAATTCCGTTTCTTCAATTGTTGCAAAAGGAAGATGAAATTTCACAAGGGATTTTAATTTACCCACAACGGGGCAACCGCTGGATGCCATAATCAATCCAAGCAGACTGCTTATTCCCGTTTGCACGTCAGCCGCTTTTACATAACTCCGTTCGGGAGCAACAACGGTTATTTTAACTTGTTGAAAGGAAGGTACATCTTCAAAGAAAGAAATTATTTTGCTCAAGTTTGTTGCAACGGGGCAATAAGTGTGCTCAGCTTCGTTTAATGGGCAGTGAGAACATTTGAAGTTTTTCAGCTTTGTCCATTCCGGCAAATTATCTTCCGGCGGGTTTTGCAGAATTAATGTCTCGGGGTCAATATTAACATCAAATATTTTTTGAAATCCGTCGGAACATCCGAAAATGTATTTATATGAAATTGATTTTCCGTATTTCATTACCTGATTACCTTTCGATAATTCTAAACAAATATAATGGACAAATCAAATTTTTCAACGGTTGCTTTACATTTTTTTCAACCGGTTAAGAGCTTGATTGTATTCCATTATCAATCTTTCAAACAGCCCGGAAACAGTGGGAATATCGTTAATCAAACCCGAACCTTGCCCGGCTTCAAGCATACCGTTTTCAAAATCGCCGTCGAAAATACTTAATTTTTCCCTTTTGTCTTGTAACAATTTTAACAATTCTTCGGTAGGCTCGCAGTTTTCTTCTTTTTGCAATGCAATTTCGCTGAACCGGTTTTTTATTACTCTTGCCGGACTGATTTTTTTCAGAATCAATACGGTACCGTTGTCTTTTGCTTCGAGGATTTTTTGTTTGTAATTCGGATGTGCGGAAGATTCAACGGTTGCGGCAAAGCGGGTTCCTATTTGAACGCCTTCGGCGCCGAGTGAAAGTGCAGCCAAAATTCCCCTTCCGTCGGCAATTCCGCCGGCTGCAATTACCGGAATTTCAAGTGCATCCACCAGTTGGGGTATTAAGCTGAATGTTGTAATTTCATCGCGACCGTTATGCCCGCCGGCTTCAACACCTTCGCCAACTACGGCATCGCAGCCCGCATCTTGAGCCTTTAATGCAAATTTCAAAGACGGGACAACATGCACAACCGTAATTCCATTTGATTTTAATTTCCCAATAAATTTCCCGGGGTGACCTGCAGATGTAAAAACTATTTTAACGTTTTCATCGATTACCGTGCTTACCAAATCTCCGGCATCGCCCCGCAGAAGCGGAATATTTACTCCGAACGGTTTCTCCGTGGCTTTTTTACATTTACGGATATGCTCACGCAGCAATTCCGGTTTCATTGAACCGGAGCCGATTAAACCCAAACCACCGTTATTTGATACCGCCGATGCCAATTTCCAACCGGCAACCCAAACCATTCCACCTTGAATTACGGGGTATTTAATGCCTAACAGTTTTGTTATTTTTGTTTCCATGTTCCACAGTTATAAGTAAATAAAAATGCAATTATTTTAAAATTAATGCTTTCCTTTCCGATAATCCATTATAATTTGTTTTTATATATTATTTTAGATAAGTTTTAATTCGCTCAAAAATTAAAGTTTTCAAATCATTTACTGTTGAGGAAGAATGTCATATTATTTTACATCCGAATCCGTTTCCGAAGGGCATCCCGATAAAATAGCCGATGCAATATCAGACGGAATTTTGGACGAGATATTGAAACAAGATCCAACGTCAAGAGTTGCTTGCGAAACTTATGTTACAACAGGCTTGGTTTTGGTCGGCGGCGAAATTACCACGAAAGCTTATGTTGAAATTCCCAACATAGTCAGAAGCATAGTAAAGGAAATCGGTTATACCGAAGCCGAATATAAATTCGATTCCGAATCATGCTCGGTTTTAAACGCCATTCATGCCCAATCCCCCGATATTGCGATGGGAGTGGATAAAGGCGGAGCGGGTGACCAAGGATTGATGTTCGGTTATGCATGCGATCAAACCCCCGAATATATGCCTATGCCGATTGTTTTTGCCCATAAGCTGGTTAAGCGCCTCGCATATATCAGAAAAAGACGGCCGCAATTAATGCCGTATTTGCGGCCCGATGCAAAATCCCAGGTAACCATTAAGTTCGACGATAACCACAAACCGGTCAGCGTCGATGCCATTGTAATTTCCACGCAACACGATAGTTATGTAAGACAAAATACAATCAGAAAAGATGTTATTGAGCATGTGATACAAAATGTAATTCCCAAAAGGCTTTTGACCGGTGAAACAAAAATTTACGTGAACCCGACCGGCAAATTTGTAATTGGCGGACCGCACGGCGATGCGGGACTTACCGGCAGAAAAATTATTGTGGATACATACGGCGGATGGGCTCCGCACGGCGGCGGGGCATTTTCGGGAAAAGACCCGACAAAAGTTGACAGGAGTGCGACTTACGCGGCAAGGCACATAGCCAAAAATATTGTTGCCGCAAAATTGGCAAAAGAATGTTTGGTGCAAGTTGCTTATGCAATCGGCGTGCCCGAGCCGGTTTCAATTCACGTCGATACTAAAGGAACCGGAGTGGTTCCCGATGAAAAACTTGCCGGCATGATTCGCGATGTGGTTGATATGACTCCTTTGGGAATTATCAAAAGATTGAAACTAAGAAGACCTATCTTCAGAAAAACCGCAACTTACGGTCACTTCGGAAGAAATGAAAAAGATTTTACGTGGGAAAAACTCGATTTGGTTCCCAAATTCAAAAAGTATTTCAATTTATAAAGGAAAATAAAATGGACAAAGAATTATTGGAAAAAGATAACGAAACAATAAAGTTCAAAGTTAAAGATTTGTCTTTGGCCGAATGGGGAAGAAAAGAAATTGCTCTGGCCGAAAAAGAAATGCCAGGATTAATGGCTTTAAGGAAAAAATACGGCGAAGAAAAACCGCTGCGCGGTGCAAAAATAACAGGTTCGTTACACATGACAATTCAAACAGCAGTATTAATTGAAACCCTTGTTGAGCTTGGTGCCGATGTGCGATGGGCAAGTTGTAATATCTATTCTACACAAGACCATGCAGCAGCGGCAATTGCCGAACGCGGAATACCCGTATTTGCATGGAAAGGCGAAACTTTGGAAGAATATTGGTGGTGCACCGAACAAGCTTTAACTTTCCCCGGCGGAAGCGGTCCGGATTTAATTGTTGACGACGGCGGAGATGCCACCCTTATGATTCACAAAGGAGTTGAAGCCGAAGACAACCCCGCAGTTCTTGATGTTGAAACCGGAACCGAAGACGAACGGGAACTACTGAAAAGGTTAAAACTTACACTAAAAGAAAATCCCTCTAAATGGCACACAATTGTCAAAAACGTTAGGGGCGTTTCTGAGGAAACAACTACGGGCGTGCACCGATTGTATCAGATGAAAGAAGCCGGGAAATTACTTTTCCCCGCCATTAACGTTAACGATTCGGTAACAAAATCGAAATTCGACAATTTGTACGGCTGCCGCGAATCGTTAGCCGACGGAATAAAAAGAGGCACCGATATTATGGTTGCGGGTAAAAATGTTGTTATCTGTGGCTACGGCGATGTGGGAAAAGGTTCCGCTCAATCGATGAAAGGCTTCGGGGCAAATGTGATTGTAACCGAAATCGATCCGATTTGTGCTTTGCAAGCCGCCATGGAAGGATTCCCGGTTAAAACCGTTGAAGATGTTTTGGATATAGGCGATATCTTTGTTACTACGACCGGCAACAAGGATGTAATTAGAATCGAACACATGGAAAAAATGAAAGACGGTGCAATTGTTTGTAACATAGGCCATTTCGATAATGAAATTCAAGTTGACCAGCTGAAAAATTACCCGGGAATAAAAAGAATCAACATCAAACCGCAAGTTGACCAATACGTTTTTCCGGACGGGCACTCAATTATTCTGCTTTCGGATGGCAGACTGGTGAACTTGGGAAATGCAACGGGTCATCCTTCTTTTGTGATGAGTAATTCTTTTACAAATCAAACGTTAGCTCAAATTGAATTGTGGAAAAACAAATACGAAGTGGACGTTTACAGATTGCCTAAACGACTCGATGAGGAAGTGGCAAGGCTGCATCTTGAAAAGCTCGGTGTGAAGCTAACCAAGTTAACTAAAGAGCAGGCGGATTATATCGGTGTTCCGGTTGAAGGTCCTTACAAACCGGATCATTACAGATATTAAAATTATAATGTTTAAAATATTTAAAAACTAAAAGCCCGGCAAAATTACCGGGCTTTTTTATTGGAGTTGATTTACGTTACTTTTCAATTATGTTTCCGTCAACGTCTATGTATTTTATTTCGTAACCCAGCTCGCTTAGACCTTTGCCTATTTTTTCTTTGTCGCCCACAACTACCCAAACCAGGCTTTCCGGTTTGAGCACACGTTTGGCGGCTTTTCTTATTTGTTCAACAGTTAAGTTTTTAATCATCGACGGATATTTATCAAAATAATCCAGAGGATAATTATATCTTACCAACGAGCTCAAAGAACTGCTGACGCTGCGGATGGTTTCCCATTTACCGGGCAGACTTAAAGTTTTATTCAATTTGATTTTTTTCAATTCTTCCGCGGTCGCCGGTTTTGTACTAACATACTGGGAAACTTCTTTATAAACCTCTTGCATCGATTCTTTTGTTTTATCGGTTTGTACAAGTGCGAAAACAATGAAAGGCTGCTGTGCTTTGGCTCCGAGAATAATACTGCGTGAACCGTACGACCAATGCTTGTCTTCGCGCAAATTCATATTTATTCTCGATGTGAAAGTTCCGCCCAGAATATCGTTCATCGTTTCTATTGCGATATTATCTTTATCGGCTTTAGGCGGGAAGATTTCACCGGCAAAAATTATCGATTGTTGTGCTGCCGGTTTATCGAGCAAATAAACAACCGGTTTTGTTTTGTTTTTAACAAAAGCTATGTTTTTCTTCGGAACATCTCCGCCTTTCCAATCGCCGAACAAATCTTCCAACTTGTCTTTCAACTCGTTAAGAGTTATATCTCCAACAACCACAAGATATGCATTGTTCGGTTTGTACCAGGTTTTATGGAATTTGATCAAATCGTCTCGTGTAATTTTTTCCACGGTCGATTCGTAACCCGAGCCGGTGAAAGGATAAGCGTAAGCATGACCTTCGCCAAAAAGGAATTTAGGGAATACCCGCAAGCCCATTTGAATGGGTGTCGCTTTTTCCCTTTTAATTTGAGCTATTCGCTGTTGTTTCAACCTTTCCAATTCTTTTTCGGGGAATTGCGGATTCAGAACCACATCGGCAAAAATATCGAGCGACTTATCCAAATTCGATTTGAGCGAATTAAGATTAACGTACGACATATCCAAATCGGAGTAAGCGCTTAATCTTGCGCCAAGCATACTTAACTCGTCACTTATTTCGAGTGAGTTTCTGTTTTTTGTCCCCTCGTCAAGCATGGAGGATACAAGACTTGCTGTGCCGGGCAAAGCGAATTGATCGGCCGAATATCCGGCATCGAACATAAGAGTCAAGTTAACAACCGGTACGGTTTTTCTGTTTGCAAGGTAAATTTTCATTCCGTTGCTTAATGTAGCCTGCTCGATAGCCGGGAATTTCGCATCGGGCGGGGTTCCTGTTGCAGGTAATTTCGATCTGTCCACATCACTTTTGATTGTTGCATATTTCGGATAAGGATGAATTTCCAAAATCAGAACTCCATCGGAAAGCCATTTGTTGGCGGCATTTTTTATCGATTCTTTTGTTGCGGCTTTCACACGTTCGAGTTTAACTTTATAAAAATCGGGTGAGCCTCCGAAAACTTGACTTTGTGCAAGTATATCGGATTTACCGCCGAACCCGCCGATTCTTTCAATTCCTCTAACGAATGAAGCAAAGTATTGTGTTTTTACACGTTTCAACTCTTTATCGGTCGGTCCTTCTTTCAAAAACTTTGCAAGCTCTTCGTCGATTGCTTTCTCAACCGTTGCCAGATCCACACCCGGTTTGGCTGTGGCAACAATAGCGAATTGGCTGCCGATTTCTTGTGCATCAACATAAGCATAAACATCGGTTGCAATTTGATCGTCGTAAACCAAACGTTTGTATAATCGTGAGTTTTTCCCGCTCGAAAGGACGTCGCTTGCCAGATCAAGTAGAACCACATCTTTGCTTTTCCATTCGGGGATATTCCAAACTTTATATATTCTTGCTTGCGGAACGCGGTCTTCTGCAACAAGTCTTTTCGTTCCTTTCATCTTTGCTATATCGATTTGCGGGCGCGATAGCGGGGGTCCGGGCGGAATATCGCCGAAATATTTTTCCACTTTTTGTTTAACTTCGTCCGTGTTAACATCGCCGGCAATAACCAACGTGGCGTTTGCCGCCCCGTAATATTTTTTAAACCATTCATGAACATCTTCAAGCGAAGCGGCATCCAAATCTTCCATCGATCCGATAACCGTCCACGAATAAGGGTGACCTGCGGGATAAGAATTTTTTGTGAGCAACTCGTAAGCTATTGCGTAGGGTTGGTTTTCACCTTGGCGTTTTTCATTTTGAACCACGCCACGTTGTTCATCCAATTTTGCTTGTGTGATTGCACCGAGCAAATGTCCCATTCTGTCCGATTCCATCCAAAGCGCCAAATCTATTGCCGAAGTGGGTACGTTCTCAAAATAGTTTGTACGGTCTTGATTTGTAGTACCATTTAAATCCGTTGCACCCACACGTTCCATTGCTTGAAAATAATCATCGTCGAAATTCTCGCTGCCGTTGAACATCAAATGCTCGAACAAATGTGCAAAGCCCGTCTTGCCCGGTTTTTCGTTTTTGGAACCCACATGATACCAAACGTTAACGGCAACAATCGGCGCTTTATGATCTTCGTGAACTATTAAAGTAAGTCCGTTTTTTAATACGAACTTTTTGTAAGGTATGTTGATTTCGTCAAGGTTTTGTGCAAAAGCGGATTGCATGAAAATTAAAGAAATCAACAGGAAGGCGAAATTTTTTACTTGTTTCATATTTCCTCTGTTATTATTTGTTGAAAATTTTATATTCTTTTGACGTCACAAATCAAAATTTGTTTCTTTCGTACTTAAAAATAATTAAAAAATTATTGCCGGAAGCTAAAATTCAAAAATAAATTTATGCTATGAATTAATAATTTTTAAGTTTTAATGGGTTGCAATATTTAAGAAAATAAAAATCCCGGCGCCATTTTACATAATCCGCTTGTGCATAAAACGTTACAATAAATTTGCGGAATAACAAGCAGCTTGAAAAATAAACTTCATATCACTTAACAGGAATTTTCTTAATTTTATAAATGTTTTTAGGAAAGGTAAAAAGGAGAAAATTTGAATGCACCGCAGAAATTTTGTTAAAGGAGCCGTAGCAGTTACAATTTTGGGTGGCAGTGGATATAAAACATTTGCCAAAAAGATGTTACAATCCGGAAGGGAAACAAATAATTTGCTGCCCAGTAAGTTGAAAGCCGGTGACACTATCGGGTTAATTGCCCCCGGGAGTTTTATAACCGAAGATGAATTAAATGAGTCTATTGCAAACTTAAAGGATTTGGGTTTTAATGTAAAGTATTCAAAAAACATTTTGGCTCGTTACGGCTATCTTGCCGGAACGGATAAACAAAGGGCGGACGATGTAAACAAGATGTTTGCCGATAGCAACGTGGACGGAATTGTTTGCGCGCGCGGCGGTTACGGATGTTCGAGAATTTTACCAATGTTGGATTACGAAATGATAAAGAAAAATCCCAAGGTGATAGTTGGTTACAGTGATATAACGGCACTTCTCTATGGAATATATTCTCAAACGGGACTTGTGTGTTTTCACGGTCCGGTTGGAATTTCCACGTTCAATGAGTTTTCGGTCCGGAATTTCAATAATGTTTTAAGTCATCCGCGGGAAAAATATACCATGACAAGCGTTGTTGATGATGAAGACGAATTGTATAAGATTTTTCCCATCCGGTCGGGTGTTGCCGAAGGCGGACTTGTGGGCGGCAATTTATCGATAGTGGTTTCATTAATCGGCACTCCCTACGATATCGACACAAAAGGTAAAATTATATTTTTGGAAGATGTTGGTGAAGAACCGTATAGAATCGACCGTATGTTAACACAATTACTGGAAGCCGGAAAATTCGATGACGTTGCCGGAGTTGCTCTCGGAGTTTTCAAAAATTGCAGGGTGAAGAAAAAAGACCCCTCTTTCGATAAATCGTTCACACTTTTTGAAGTTTTGTACGACAGGCTATATCCTTTGGGCGTTCCTGTTATTTACGGACTTTCGTTCGGTCACATAGAAAACAAATTCACTTTGCCGTTTGGAATAAAAGCCCGTTTGGATGTTGGAAATCAAACATTAACACTGCTTGAAAGAGCGGTAAAAGATTAGATACGGATTGAAAAAATGTATGCCGAAATTGTATTTCCGCTTCCTTTCAGAAACGCATTTACTTACGAGATTCCCGTTGATTTGGAAGATGCGGTAAAAACCGGCGTCCGCGTAGTTGTTCCGTTCGGTAAAAGAACACTTACCGGTTACGTAATAAATGTTACCCCAACCACCAAAATAGAAAAAGGAATAAAAAAAATTAGGGATGTTCTCGATGAAACCCCTATTTTCTCCGAAGAGTCGTTGAAATTCTACCGCTGGGTTGCCGATTATTACATCTCTTCATTAGGTGAGGCAATCAAGAATTCCATTCCCTACGGGTCGGAAGTCGAATCGAAAAAAATTGTGGTTGCCGATAAAGAATATTGTTTAAAGCTTTTGGAAAAAGAGAAAAAGAAAGCATCCGTTAGGGCAAAGCTTTTGCGTCTTCTTTCGGAAAAAGATGTTTGGAAAATATCCACGCTTCAGAAATCCTTAAAGAGAAAATCCATTCATTCCCAGCTGAAAACTTTGGAAAAGAACGGCGCTATTACAATCTTGGATAAAATTGAAGATCCAAAAGTAAAGGTTAAAAAAGTTAAATATGTAAGAATCGCCCAAAACATCGATAAAATTTATTCCGCAATTCCCCAGCTCGAAACCAAAGCACCGAAGCAAGTTGTAGTGCTTCTCGAATTGCTTTCCGTTAAAGAAGGCGGTATATCGCAAAATGAACTTTTGAAAAAAACAAAAACTACGCATGCAACACTGGCTTCATTACGGAAAAAAGAATTAATTGAAATTTACGAGAAGGAAATTGAGCGTGTTTACAAAGAAACTTATTCCGAGAAGCTTGTTAAGTTCGAATTAACCGCCGACCAAAAAGCCATAGTTAAAGAAATTTCGGGGTTAATTGACAAAAAAGAGTTTCAAACTTATTTGTTGCATGGTGTTACCGGCAGCGGGAAAACTCAAATTTACATTGAGTTGGCAAAACTTGCGCTTGAAAAAGGATTGAATGTATTGATTTTGGTACCGGAAATTTCACTCACACCACAAATTACTTCACGTTTTTATAATCATTTTAAGGAAAATGTGACGGTAATGCACAGCCGCATGTCTCTCGGTGAAAAATACGATTCCTGGCGGGGAATTATAAAGGGAAAATACAAAGTAGTAATCGGTCCGCGCTCGGCTTTGTTTGCACCGTTGGAAAATCCCGGCTTAATTGTGGTTGACGAGGAACATGATTCAAGCTATAAACAATACGATCAAGTACCCAGATATCAGGCAAGGGATACGGCAATAGTTAAAGGGAAGTTCAATTCTTGTCCGGTAATATTGGGCTCTGCCACTCCATCGGTTGAAAGCATGTACAATGCACAAATCGGAAAATATAAACTGGTTGAATTGAAAGAACGAGTGGACAATGCGAAACTTCCTCATATCCGTTTAGTTGATATGATTATCGAAAACAAAAAGAAAAGGGTGGCTGGTGTTTTTTCTTATACATTGCTCGAAGCAATAAGCGACAGGTTGAAGAAAAAAGAATCGGTAATTCTTTTACAAAACCGCCGGG
>Ga0256841_1001447_pt1 | contig 20588 bp, 15 predicted proteins | sample 356308metaG_FD_185971 | JGI IMG/M metagenome (GOLD analysis project Ga0256841, IMG submission 185971) | Hydrothermal vent microbial communities from Mid Atlantic Ridge, Atlantic Ocean - 356-308 | ecosystem: Environmental > Aquatic > Marine > Hydrothermal vents | place: Atlantic Ocean: Mid... | reverse complement strand
GGCTATTATTAAAATAGGGGCTCTCCCGGGAAAGAAGATAGAGGGATTGTTATACAAAATATCTCCCAAGGCTCGTAAAAAAGAAAATACGATATTATTCGATGTTTGGATTAAAATAACCGAATACGGGAAAATAAATCTGCGCGCGGGTTATTCGGCAAACGCGGAAATAGTTATTAATAAGAAGGAAGATATATTGACAATCCCCGAACGGCTCGTTCATTATGAGGGTGATTCCACCTATGTGGAAGTGATGCCGGATACGACCGATGAAAATTCAATCGAAAAAAAATATATCAAGACAGGGTTGTCGGACGGTTTGAGTGTTGAAGTTAAAGGCGGGTTGAAAGAAGGAGCTCTGGTCGTCGAAAGACCTCCCAAAGAAATAAAATAATCAGATGCGCTTACTACTTTTCTTTAGTCAATTCTATCGAGACTTGAAGGGACAAAAACTCCGCACAGCATTAACGACCTTTGGGATTATGTGGGGAACGGCAGCCATCATATTATTACTCGCCTTTGCAACCGGATTAAAAAATGCGCAAATCAAGAATCAACACGGTATGGGCGAAGCAATAATGATTATTTGGGGAGGGACAACAAGCAAACCCTTTGCCGGTATTCCAAAAGGTCGTTGGATAGGACTCAGGGAGCAAGATGCTGAATACATAAAAAAGCAAATACCAGAGATTTCATTGGCTTCCCCCGAGTATTCGAATTGGTCCACCACCGTCAAATATAGGAACAAGGTTTTCGTCGGGCAGGTAAGTTCCGGCAACGAGGAATACGGCGAAATGAGAAATTTAATACCTAAACCCGGGGGAAGATGTATCAATCGCGATGATGTAATAAATAAAAGAAGGGTGGCTTTTATCGGGAACGAGTTGAAACAGGAACTCTTCGGTGATGAGAATCCTATTGGCAAGACCATATTTCTCGATTTCGTTCCTTTCACCGTTGTCGGCGAAATGATTGAGAAAATGCAGAACTCGTCATATTCAGGCTCCGACAAAAGGAAGACCTTCATCCCTTATACAACTTTTCAGGCAATGTATAATCATAAATATCTCAACAACATAGTGGTTAAACTGCGAAATCCCGATAAATCAAAAGAAGTAACTTCAAAAATATATGAAGTTCTGGGACACAAATATCACTTCGATCCAACCGATAAAAATGCGCTCTGGGTATGGGACACCGCCGAAAACGAACGCTTCTTCAATGATTTATTTTTGGGAATGAATGTTTTTTTGGGAATTGTTGGAGTACTGACATTAGTAGTGGGAGGGATCGGAGTTTCCAACATAATGAACGCCGTTATCGAGGAACGCACCAAAGAGATAGGTATAAAAATGGCATTGGGCGCAAAACCTTCCTATATACTTTGGCAATTGGTGTCGGAAACCCTGTTGCTGACGATTATGGGCGGAGCGTTGGGGTTGCTCTTTTCCGGGTTGGTAGTACGATTATTCCCCTTGCTGAATTTCGGAGAGTATGTGGGTGACCCGATAATCTCATTTCAGATAGCTGCGATAGCTACGGGTTTATTGGGGATAATCGGCTTTATCTCCGGTTATTTCCCTGCTCGGCGGGCTGCAAAGCTAAATCCTGTCGAGGCGCTTAGGCTATGAAAAAAACTATCATCCTTCTTAAACTTTATCTATCCGATTTCAAAAAACAAAGAAAGAAAATCTTCCTGACCGTAATGGCGATAGCCTGGGGAACCGTATCAATTATTCTCCTTCTCGCTTTTGGTGAAGGGTTAAAACTTCAGATCGAAAGAGGAAGTAATTCGTTGGGAAAAGGAATTGTAATAGTATGGGGGGCACGAACATCCAAACCATTCAAAGGCCTCCCTCCCGGCAAATATATCCAATTCAAACCGGAAGATATAGATTTCCTTAAAAACCGAACGGACTTTATAGGCGAGGTCGGCGGAGAATATTTGATCTGGCGATCGAATGTACAATATAAGGATAAGATGGTTGACCAGCAATTGGCAGGTGTCACCCCTTCATATTTAGACCTTCGAAACTTTATCCCGGAAATGGGAGGTAGGTTTTTCAATCAGGAAGATATGGATTTCAAGCGTCGCGTAGTATTTTTGGGACATAAAATAGCAAAAGATTTATTTGCCGACGAAAGCCCTATTGGAAAACAAATTATGATTAAGGGCATACCTTTTACGGTAATTGGCGTTATGGTGGATAAAAATCAAACCAATATGTATTCAGGTCCCGATAACGAGAAAGTAATTATTCCATTAACAACCTTCCAAACGCTTATCGGCAGGCTTTACCTCAGCAACATTATTTATAAACCTAAAAAGGTGGAATATTCGGAATCGGCACAAAAGGAGCTATACAGGATTTTTGGCGGCAAATATAAATTTGATCCTGAGGATAAACAAGCTTTATCCGTCTGGGATACGATAGAAAATCAAAAGATAATGAGAAATATATTATTGGGGATACAAATATTCTTGGGTATCATCGGCGGGTTGACCTTATTGGTAGCCGGGGTAGGTGTAGCCAACATAATGTATGTTACGGTGCGGCGGCGAACCAAAGAGATTGGTGTGAAAATGGCGTTAGGGGCGAAAGCAAAATATATCCTTTGGGAATTCATTTTCGAATCGGTATCGATTTCGTTTATTGGAGGCGCCTTGGGGTTTCTGATTTCCGGAATAATAATTAAGATACTTCGGGGGATTAATATTGAAAATGAAGCTCTCATATTTTTGGGGAAACCGACATTGTCGGTTAACATCGCCTTAGCAACCGTAATAGTTTTAGGGATGATTGCTTTCTGGTCCGGCTTTTTCCCTTCGAGAAAAGCAGCAAAGATAAATCCGGCGGAATCATTAAGATATGAATAGGATTCCCCATATAATTATTTCTTAAGGTTGGAAAGGATAAATAATATGCCGATTATCAGTATGCGCGGTCTTAAGAAGATATACAAAACCGGCAAAGTATCAGTAGAAGCTCTAAGGGGAATAGACCTTGACATCGAAGAGAACGAATTTGTAGCCGTCATCGGACCTTCGGGCTCTGGAAAATCCACATTAATGAATATTATGGGATGTCTGGATACCCCCACCGAAGGGGAATACTTTTTGGATAACGAAAAAGTAAGTTCCTTTAATCCAAACAAATTAGCTGAAATTAGAAATAGGAAAATAGGTTTCATATTCCAAAATTTCAATCTCCTACCTTATGCGACGGCTTATGAGAATGTGGAACTTCCATTGATATTCTCCGGAGTATCCAACAAGAAACGTCGCACCATTGTGATGGATTTACTAAAAGATGTGGGTCTCAAAGATAGAGCCGATCACAAACCAACCGAGCTCTCCGGCGGAGAGATGCAAAGGGTCGCCATCGCACGCTCGCTGGCTAACAACCCTTCCATTATTTTAGCCGATGAGCCCACGGGAAACCTCGATACTATCGCCGGCAATTCAATTATTGAAATTTTTACAAATTTGCACCGGAACGGCTCAACAATTGTGATGATTACCCATGATCGCCAAATAGCCAAAAGCGCTCTTCGCCTTGTAAGCCTGAAAGATGGCGTGATAATCGGTTCCCAACTTCAGCAAAAACAAAAACCAAATTTGAGCTCAAATCAAGAAAACCAAATTTAATCTCACCTGTCCCTCCTATGATTCAGGTTTTAATGTAAAAACCCCAAAAACGAAATTCAGATTGCTCAAAATTAAGTCAATTGAGCGCATACCAAACCACAAACAAGGAAGAGATTTAAGCAAATCATTCTTTAACCGATATTATAATTGGCGATATAGTGGGGGGTAAAATGATATAATTAGAAATTGTCTAATAGGCTTTTGAAAGCTGGATTTTGATTCTCCCTCCAATGAATCTATATATAAAGGGGGTGTTATGGGCAGAAAAATTACATCAGTTGTTATATGGTTTATAATGCTGATTACGCCATTTCTCGTCTCCTATGCTAATAACTATTCTCTTCCTCTAATAGGTACTTGTTATAATTATAATTATAATGTTCAGGAAAAGATTGATCAGGAATTCGTGGATTCAACCGGGATAAGGTCCTTCCGTTTTAGCATATTCTGGAATTACATAGATTATCTTTTGCAAAATCCTCCGTATGATTATAGTATAATTCTGGACACATTGAATTCCTATGTGCCCAAAAGCGTTTCACCTATTTTCGTAATCAACTTTTGGAATCCCGGGAAAATGGATGACTCCAGTGAAATACCGTTCGGAGGGGCTCACGAGACATATAAAGTAGCGGATCAATATAGAAATGATTTTGCCGAAATGTGCTTTAATGTTGCTAAAGTCCTAAAGGGTAGAGTAAAATATTTTGTCCTACATAATGAACCAAATATCGGTTGGTCGGATTCAACTACCGGACCGAATTGGCGTAGTAGCCCAGATGACTATGTTGACCAGTGTATGTTAGCCGCCTCAAACATTAAGGCAGCAAATCCCGATGCATATATAATTTATGGGGCTTTTGCCGGGATCAATACTTCGGCTCCTTTTGTAGATTCAGTCATTAACCTTGCTGTCCCTCCCGGAAATCAAAACGATCTCATCGACGCTTTGGATTTCCATATATATGGGACAATCCAATCTATTTCATCAATGGAATTTATCGCTGATGGAGGGGTGGCTTTTTGTTCTGCAAGGAATGTAGATTTATCCATCTTGGAAACTTCCGGTCCCGAAATAGTGTTCCCCGCCGATTCCATTTGCCCGGCAGACACAGAAAAAACGATACGAGACAAATTGATTGAAATGAGAATTAATGCTCTATCCTTGGACGAAATAGTTGATTCATTATATAATTGGACAAGGTATTACGAACCGGAAAATTTAGCATTACCGGAAAATGAAGTCTCTCTTGAATTCCACAAAGTGGATGAATTTAATAAAAGGGTCGTACCATTAGTTGAAAATGGAGCCTCGATAGTTCACTGGTTTGCTTCCTTTGTAAAGCCGCGAATTCCGGTACCCCTAACCATACAATCGCAATCCATTACACCCCAATCAGATATTTCGCCCGATGATTGGGTGGACGATTTGCTCAAGAAAGCGTGGACGAATCAAGTTAATTTATGCCGCCTATACGATGAGGGTCCAAGGAGGCGATACACCCCATTGGCAAGGAGGATGAGGGAGTTTACAAACAAATTATATGGAGATGATTCCGGGTCCGACTATGAAGATGATGACTCGGGAAACCAAATAGATACCGAGCCGAAATTATTTCCAAATTATCCCAATGGATTCAACTCCGTAACTAAAATAGGCTACTACCTTCCCGAAAAAGCAAATGTTGTCCTTGATATTTTCAATCTGCAGGGAGAAAGGATCGAGACATTGATTAATGCGGATCAAGTTGAAGGATACCATAGCGTAAGTTGGGATGCGAGATCATATTCCTCCGGAATATATTTTTACAGGCTTAATGCAAATGGTCAAAAATTGGTTAGAAGGATGCTGTTTATAAAATAGTATTTAATTCCTATTATATTATTCTCCTCTCGATGCTCCATTATTGTAATAGCGGTTGTCGAAACAATTTCCATATTAGAGGCAATCGAATAAATGATTAGTTAGGTTATATATCCATTAAATAAAAAAACTGTTTGTTAAAAGTATTATCTAAATCTATTTTGTGTTAATATTAATTGCAACTTTCGATTCGGGAAATCGTAAATCAGGTAGTAAGGCTTTTGAGTAAAGAAAAAGAGCGGGAACTTATAGAGTCAGCCTTAGCCGGCAATCAGCAGGCATACCGTGAACTTTTCGATGCACACCGCGGTGCGGTAAATTACATAGTCTCCCAAATAGTTCGAAGTCCTGAGGAAGTAAAGGATTTGGTTCAGGAGACATTTATAAAAGCCTTCAGCTCTTTGAAAAGTTATCGCTTTGAATTTCGTTTCAGCACTTGGTTATACAAGATAGCCGCCAATAATTCAATCGACCATTTACGGAAAAGGAAGCTTAATTCATACTCGCTGGACAGACCTATAGAAACGAAAAAGGGGCAGGTCGCCGTTGAGCTTCCGGATTATAGGCATAATCCCGAACGCGATTATCGTTATAAAATAACCAAAAAGACGATTAAAGAAGCTATTGATTCCCTTCCACCGAAATATAAGGAAGTCATTGCGCTAAGGCATCAGCAAAACCTTAGCTATGAGGATATTGCCGATTACCTTCAGCTTCCTTTGGGAACGATAAAGGCACGGATTTTCAGGGCGAGGGAGTTGTTAAAAAAGAAATTAAAAGGATGGAGGTAATATGATGAAGAAAACCCTATCGATTATTATAACGATATTGATGGCTTTGTTTTTAATATCGAATACCGTTTCCGCGAAAAAATACTCTTTTAAGGGTATGAAAGATTTTGATCGCAGCGGAATTGAAAGTATCAACATCAATTCGGAATCCGGTGAGATAAAAATTATAAAGTCTGAGGATGACAATAGAATCCGTATCAAATATGCGAAGATTATAAAAGCCGGATCCGAAAAAGCTGCAAAGACCGCCGCTGATAAAATCAAAGTGGAGCTAATCAAAGATAAAAGGGGTATAAGCATAAATGCCAATATCGGTTTTCCTTCAAAAAAGGATTTATTTAATATCCTAAAAGGAGATTTAACTAGAGTAAGTGTCATATTAACTGTCGCGGTTCCATCGGGATTGAAATTAAACATAAATTCAAACTCAGCCGACATATCTATAGTAGATTACAGCGGCCCAGTCGATATAATGGGCGAATCCTCAGATTTAGTTATGGATAAACACAAAGAGAATGTAAGGGCTAAATTATCATCAGGCGATGTCAACATCTCAAACCAAATCGGAAATTTGGATATAAAGGGTTCCAGTTCGGATATAGCGCTGAATGATATCAGGGGGGATACAAAGATTGTTGTCTCATCGGGGGATATTCGAATCTATGGCTTAATCGGATCTGTAAATGCGCAGTGTTCGTCGGGAGATATTGAAAGTTCCGATATTTCAGGCCAGATAATTTTCAAGACCGTCTCCGGAGATATATCCGCGAAAATCCGGTCCACAGACAGCCATCAATCCTTGGCTTTTGAATCATCATCGGGCGATATCGGAATACGTTTGAAAAAGAAATGCGCTGTTGACTTTATGGTTAAATCATCAAGTGGCGATATCAATGTAAATTTGGGAGATAAAAACACCGACATCAGTACTGAAATTACCGAATCATCCCCGAAAACCTGCTCCGGCTCCTATAGAGGCGGTGGAGCCAAGTTATTCGCCCGCAGCTCATCAGGAGATATTTCAATTGAAGAATATTAATAAAAAATATTATCGGAAGAAAAATTCTTTGGCAATATTTTATATCATTGCTTCTTTTTTCATATTCACCTTGTTGCTTGTGCCTTTGAGACATAGGATTAAGGCATCGACCGACGAGGCTTTCTTGGGAAATGAAGGCGGAAATCAGGAGTCGTATGATGTTCTGGATGATTTCCTTTCAAAGGGACCGACCATCGAAGAGTTGACAATCGAGGGAGGAAAAATTGAATTAACAACCGATGGCGGGAAAACATATACTTTCGATCTCACCCGCAAAAGGTCATATATTTCGACCAGCTCCGATATGAACAATGAAGTTCCTAACGAATCGGATTTCGGCAGGAACAAAACAAACAAAACACATAAATTAAAGGTTTCCGTAGGAGGGAAAAGCGGAGATATTTTCAGGATTGGTTCCGATGTAGTTATACGGGACGATGAGGTGGTAGATGGCAATATCACCGTAATAGGATCCGATATAATTATTAAAGGATTTGTGAAGGGGGATGTTGTTGCTATCGACGGCGATGTATTGGTTACATCAACAGGGAGAATTAACGGCGATGTTTCCTCCATAGGGGGTAAAGTGGAAAAGGAGCCGGGAGCGGTTATCGGTGGCGATAAAGTTGAAACCCCTGCGGTATCTTTGGGGCGTCCCCATTTCCAAGTTTTTACACTCCAAATCTCCTTGCTTATAGCGATAATGTTATTCGCGGTGGTACTTATCTCTTTGGCGCCAAATAAAGTAGCAAATGTTAAAAGGGAAATTGCGCAAAAAACCTTAAAATCTTTATTGTTAGGGTATCTTTATATATTCGCCATACCTTTTGTTTTCATTATCTTGCTGATTACAATCATTGGTATTCCCGTTGCAATTCTTATCCTTCCTCTTGCTATTGTAGCAGCCGCAATTTTGGGATTTACCGCGCTCAGCGCAATTATTGGAGTAAAGTTTCTCGAATTGACCAATGTCCCTGAAAAAACTCCGATTTTGGAAGTTTTAGTTGGTGGGGCAATATGCTTGGCAATTCCCCTATTAGGAATATTTCTTGCATCATTTTGGAGTTTTACAAGCACTTTTGGAAATATATTAATCGCCATAGGTTCCTTATTTTTAGCTTTTTTCGTCTTCCCTATCGCCTTCGGGGCCGCTATTACAACACTGTTCGGAACAAGACCGAAGGAAGTTGTTTTTGCTAAATCCACCACCACCATATCCAACAATAAAATAAACCCGTCCACAACAGATGAGAACGGGCTTAATTCCGAATAGCAAAGCTTTTTTCTATTTAGCGACGATATTTAATAATCTATTTTCAACAAAAATACTTTTCAGGATTTCTCTATCCTTTAAGTAGTTTTTTATTTTATCATCATTATAAGCAACTCTTTCAAAATCGCTTTGAGATATTCCTCTTTCCACCTCAAAAGATCCGCGAACCTTCCCGTTTATCTGCACAACCATCGTAATAGTATCCTCGATTGTTGCCTCCTCATCATATTCGGGAAATGAAGTATCAAATATCGATCCGTTATACCCGGCTCGATGATAAAACTCCTCCGACAAATGAGGAGCAAGGGGAGCAAGCAACCAAATTAGGTTCTTAATGGCAAAATAAAAGACATCACCGGGCTTTTCGCTCTCCAGATACTTGTAGAATAGATTAACCAACTCCATTAAAGCGGCAATTGCGGTATTATATTTAAGAGAATCAATATGTTCGGCAACTCTTTTAATGGTTTGATTTAACTTGATGTATAATTCCCTATCCATCCCCTTAAGGTTATCTTTAGAGAAATGGGGAAACACCTTGTTACTCATTCCGTTACAGTTACCATCGATCAACCGCCATACCCTTCCCAAAAACCTTGATATCCCGTTTATCCCCGAATCGTCCCAATCGCCTCCTTCCTCATAATCGCCCATAAACATCAAATACATCCTAAAAGTATCCGAGCCATAAAGCCGAATATATTCATCCGGAATAACCACATTACCGATTGATTTGGACATTTTGGCGCCGCTTTTTGTTATGATTCCCTGATGCCTTAAAACGGGATAAGGTTCCTCAAAATCAACATACCCTAAATCCTTTAAAACCATATTGATAAATCGGGCATACATTAAATGCATAACAGCGTGTTCCGCTCCTCCGACATATCTATCTACCGGCATCCACTTTTTAACCAATTCACGATTAAAAGGACCTTCCGAATAATCGGTATCCAAAAACCTTAAATGGTACCAACTCGAATCTACAAATGTATCCATCGTTTCGGTTTCCCGCTCGGCATCCCGTCCGCATTTCGGACAAGTAGTATGTACGAACTTTTTAGCTCTCGCTAAGGGAGATCTCCCATCTCCGGTAGGCCTGAAATCATCGACATTCGGCAGTAGAACGGGTAATTCCTTTTCAGGTACAGCGACATATCCGCAATGGGGACAATTGATTATGGGAATCGGAACCCCCCAATACCTTTGGCGGGATACGAGCCAATCCCTCAACCTGTAATTTACCTTTTCCCCCCCCCTGCCGATACCTTTTAAGTAATCGGCGACCTTTTTTATTCCCTCTTTGGATGGTAAGCCATTGAATTTGTTTGAATTGAACATTTGTCCGTATTCGGTATAGGCTTCTTTCAATTTCCCTATGGGCTCGCCATTAATAGGAATAATAACTTCGCGAATTGGAAGATTGAATTTACTCGCGAACTCGAAATCCCGTTGATCGTGCGCCGGAACAGCCATAACGGCGCCGGTTCCATAACTTAATAAAACATAATCCGCGATCCAGATAGGCACTTTTTCGCCGTTAATGGGGTTTTCCGCATAAGCACCGGTGAAAACTCCTGTTTTTTCTTTTACCGTGGAGGTCCTCTCTATTTCGGATTGTTTACGGGCGAAGTCGATATATGCTTCTATATCATCCATATTTTCGGGAGCAGTGATTTTTTTAATCAGCGGATGCTCCGGTGCCAAAACCAAATAAGTAACACCAAAGATAGTATCCGCCCTCGTGGTAAAAACGGGGATATCCGTGCCTGTGGAAGCCTCTCTAAAAACAATTTCGCATCCTTCGGATCGACCTATCCAATTTTTCTGCATAACGATAGTTTTGTTAGGCCAGTCGAGGTGCTTATGTCCTTCCAATAATCTGTCAGCGTAATCGGTTATTTTGAAAAACCACTGCGCCAAGTCCTTATGGGTAACCTCATTGCCGCATCGCTCGCATTTCCCATCGACAACCTGCTCATTGGCTAAAACGGTTTGGCAGGAATTGCACCAATTAACCGGAGCTTTACGGCGATATGCCAAATTATTTTCAAAAAGTTTAAGGAATATCCACTGTGTCCATTTGTAATATTTGGGATCGGTAGTCGCCAACTCCTTCGACCAATCAAACATCGCCCCTATTTCTTTTAGTTGTTTCCGAATATAATCGATATTGTCCTGCGTCGATTTCGCAGGATGGACTCCGGTTTTCAGCGCATAATTTTCAGCAGGCAAACCGAAAGCATCATATCCCATCGGCTCGAAGACATTGTATCCCTGCAACCTCTTCAATCTCGCCCAACTATCCGTCAATCCATAATTATACCAATGCCCGATATGCATCTTATCCCCGGAGGGGTAGATAAACATCATCAGACAGTATAATTTATTTTCCGTTTTTGAGAGATCCGTTTGATAAACTTTATTTTTTTCCCAAAACGCCCGCCACTTGGGCTCTATTTCATCAAAGGGGTATTGTTTATGTATTTTTGCTGTATTCATAATTACTACGCCTTATTTTTTTCTAAATGTAAGTTGAGGAATATTCGATTAAGGATATAAGCGATAAAGCATCCTTGGAAATGGAATAGATTCCCTGACATGCTTCAATCCGCATATCCAAGTCACCGTACGCTCCAAACCAAGCCCGAAGCCCGAATGAGGGACGGATCCGTATTTCCGTAAATCCAAATACCAATCGTATGCCTCTTCGGGGAGGTTCTCCTCCTTAATCCTTTGCAACAAAAGATCAAAATCATCTTCCCTTTGCGAGGCACCGATTATTTCGCCATATCCTTCGGGTGCCAGCAAATCCGAGCAAAGGACCGTTTGCGGGTTATCGGGGTTCCTTTTCATATAAAAAGCCTTGGCTTTCACGGGATAATTCATAACAAAAATGGGCTTATCATATTGCTTCGTCAAAATCGTTTCATCGCCGCCGCCAAGGTCATCACCCCATTTGATGTCACTACCCAATTCCTGAAGTATTTTTATGGTTTCATCATAAGAAAACCGATAAAAAGGCTTTTTCACCTTTTCGAGTGCCGATATATCCCTGTCAATAGCTTCCAATTGCGGTCGGCATTTCTCCAAAACCCGTTCAAGTATATATACGACCAAGTCCTCTTGAAGATCGATGTTTGCGTTATTATCGCAAAAAGCAATCTCACCCTCTATGTGCCAATACTCCGAAAGGTGCCGACGGGTTTTTGATTTTTCCGCTCGAAACGATGGCCCGAAACCATAGACCTTTCCAAACGCCATGCAGGCCGCTTCAAGATATAATTGCCCGGTTTGCGCCAAATAGGCAGTCCCGAAATCATAATATTTGGTTTCAAATAAAGTCGAAGCGGTCTCCCCTATCGAACCGGTGATCAGCGGCGTATCAATTAAAATAAAATCATTATCGTAAAAATAATCCCGAATGGCTTTCGCTATTTCATTGCGAATTAACATTATGTTATGCTGCCGCCGGGACCGAAGCCAAAGATGACGATTGTCCAAAAGGAAATCGACACCATGCTCTTTCGGAGTAATCGGATAACCATCAGCAATTTGGACGATGTTTATACTTTCCACATCCAATTCATAACCACCGGGAGCTCGTTGTTCCGCACGCAGTTTGCCGTTGACCTCCAGGGAAGATTCTTGAGTTAGTATGGAAAACTTCCCCCATTCCTCCTCCGGCAATTCCGCTTTCGACATAACACATTGGACAATACCGGTTCCATCTCTTACCAGCAAAAATCTGATTTTACCACCTTTTCGCTTATTATAAATCCAACCCTTCACGGTGATTTCTTCGCCGATATGTTCTTTGAAATCCTTAATATAAACCCAATTCATACAATTAGACCTCAGCGATATACAATTATTTTGGGGTTATTATCGTCTTTTATAAACCAGTTAATTAAGGTTATCATCAGGCTGATTATCAAAGATGCCAAAACCGCTCCCCAGAATGAACTTATGGTAAATCCCGGAATTAATACGGAGGCTATATATAGGATGAAACCGTTTATGATGAAATAAATCAACCCGAGGCTTAAAATAAACAAAGGCAAAGTGAAGAAAATCAAAACGATCCTTAAAAGGGGTCCAAATACCCCTAAAAACAAACTTGTCATCAGAAGCGCGCCAAAAGAATCGGCATAAACCCCGGGTAGTATTTTTACAACGAAAGCAACCGCAATCGTATTGACAAACCATTTTAATAAAAAGCGCTTCATTTCGTCTCTCGATTTTTTCCTAACAAACCGGAATATATATTATAACTCTTAATAATTTTCCCTTTTAATCTTTCCAATCCTCCAAATTTGCTCCATTTTAACATAATCGACAGGGGCGTGTCAAATAAATAAATAGGTACCCTCTGCCTTGACATATCGGAATAATCGTCTTTATGGTCATCGACACCTATCGGCAGATTATTCTTGAAAAAAGTATATCCATATTTATAACCACACTCAACAGCGGTATCCATAACTCGCTTATTATATCTGCCGAATGGGTAACTTATCGACTCAATCGGTTCGCCGAAAATATCCTCCAACACCTTTTTCGACTCGGATAATTCATATATCAAACGCTTTTTATCCAGCGAGATCAAGCTCTTATGGTTCATTGTATGCGAGCCGATTAGGATACCGTTATTATGAAGGTCCATCAATTGATGCTTCGAAAGATGAGAAAATTTGTCTGAACCCGGATATATATCCCAATCGGATTTCTTCCCTATATAACCGACAACCACAAAAACCATCGCCCTTAAGTGCTTATTTTTAAGGATAGGGAAGGCATTGGTATAAACGGATTCATAGCCATCATCAAAGGAAATTTCGAATTGCTCTTGCGGGCAGGAATAATCGATACGCTCCAAATATTCTACAATACGCCTAAAGCCTCCGATAGTATTCCATGTCAACCCCCATTCAAGTCTATTATTTACTTTATGAAACGCTAGAGGTATCATAATATCAGTGGAATGGAATTAATTCCGATTCATCGGCGGGGCCCAAAGAAGCCAAATTCATCCTGTTGGGATCCAGGACATAATTCGCGATGTCGATTATTTCATCTCTGCCGGCTTTGTCTATTGAAGCGATTGTTTCATCAATGCTGATAAACCTGCCCAACAATATCTCATGACGGGCAATTCTGTTCATACGATTGGATGTGTTCTCCAATCCCAAAACAAGATTCCCTTTCAGTTGAGATTTTGCATAGTAAAGCTCCTGTTCGGAGATACTATCTCCCTTTATTTCGTTAAATACCTTATAAACCAGCTCAAGAGTCTTTGCAACCTGACCTGTTGAGGTAGCAAAATAAAACCCTATTAATCCCTCGCGAGTAAAGAAATCCAAAAATGAATAAATAGTATAAACCAATCCTTCCTTTTCGCGTACCGTTTGGAATAGTCTTGAGCTCATACCGCCGCCTAAAATGGTGTTTAGAATTAACAGCGCGATTCGACGCTTATCCTTAAACTCAATAGTTGGGAATCCTAAACTTATATGCACCTGCCCTATATCCTTTTCCTGCCGATTTATTCGCGAGGAGACATTTGGACTGATCCTGTCACTATTCACGCCATCAACATCACCCTTATATTCGAATTTGGTTTCCACTAATTCCAAGAGTTTTTTATGTTCCAAATTCCCGCTGGCAGCAACTATTGTCCTTTTGGGAAAATAATGTTTCGCCATATAATTAAATAGCTTTTGGCGAGTAAGCGCATTGACGGTCTCCTTATTCCCCATTATGGGATTTGCTATGGGATTACTCCCCCAAATCGTTTTAGCAAAAATATCGTGTATTAAATCGGATGGGTTGTCCTGCACATCTTGAATTTCCTCGATAACGACCTTCTTTTCCTTTTCGATATCATCTTCCTTAAAGAGAGGATTTAGTAGCAAATCGGAGATAACATCGACAGCCTTAGGCAGATGTTCATCCAATATTTTCGCATAAAAGCAGGTTTGCTCCCGGCTGGTGAAGGCGTTAAGATTTCCGCCTACGGACTCCAACGATTCCGCAATTTCAAGAGCGGTTCTATTGGTTGTTCCTTTGAAAACCATATGCTCGATAAAATGCGATATCCCATTTATGTCTTTGGGTTCGTCTCTGCTACCAACATCGACCCAAGCACCGATCGAAACGGAACGAACCGATGGCACCGTCTCGGATAAAACTCTGATACCATTATCTAAAACGGATCTATTAAATTCAGTTTCCAAATCTATACTCCATTGTCAACATTGCAAAATATTATAATATTGTTAGAGCGGCGAAATAAATAATAAAACAGCCGATAAAAACCTTTCCAAGATTCTCAATCGGCTGATTCATTAACTTAAAATATAACGGATTATTTCGACTTATGATCAACTTCGGACGGAACCGCTTGTTTCTTGGAAAGCTTAATTTTACCCGCGGGGTCGATGTTTAGCACTTTAACCAAGAATTTGTCTCCGACTTTACAAACATCCTCGACTTTATTGACTCGATAATTTTCCAATTCGGAAATATGAACCAAGCCTTCGGTTCCCGGCAATATCTCTACGAAAGCCCCGAAATTGGTAGTCGCCTTAACAATTCCCAAATATGTTTTTCCGATTTCCGGTTCTTCGACTATCGCTTCAATCATCTTCTTGGCTGCTTCGGCAGCTTTCTGATCGACAGCTGCGATTAATACGGTGCCATCGTCATCGATTTCGATTTTCGCACCCGTCTGTTCGGTTATTCCACGAATAATCTTTCCTCCCGGGCCAATGATCTCTCCGATTTTATCCTGCTTAACCTTTAGAAATAGAATTCTCGGAGCATATGGAGATAATTCGCTTCGCGGTTCTGAAATCGCCTTTTCCATAATATCAAGGACATAGAGTCTCGCTTTTTTCGTTCTCTCCAACGCCTCTTCAATAATTTCGAAACCGATCCCGGCAATTTTTACATCCATCTGGAAAGCAGTGATACCTTCGCGTGTGCCGGTAACCTTAAAGTCCATATCTCCCAAATGATCCTCTATACCTAAAATATCCGTGAGGATCTTATAATTATCACCCTCTTTGATCAAACCCATAGCAATACCGGCCACAGGAGATTTTATAGGGACCCCGGCATCCATTAAACTCAAACTGCCACCGCAAACGGTAGCCATCGAGGAAGAGCCATTCGACTCCAAAATATCGGAGACAATTCTTATGGTGTATGGAAAACTTGATTCTGTCGGGATAACCGGTTCAATAGCCCTTTCGGCAAGAGCGCCATGCCCTATCTCCCTTCTACCGGGACCCCTTATGGGCCTAACCTCCCCGACGCAGAACGGAGGAAAATTATAATGGAGCATAAAGCTTTTGAATGTCTCCCCTTCCAAATCATCTATCTTTTGCTCATCCATCTTTGTGCCGAGAGTCACAGCAACCAACGCTTGGGTTTGACCACGCGTAAACAGGGCTGATCCGTGAGTCCGCGGCAAAACCCCTATCTCACAGGTGATTTCTCGGATATCGCTTAATCCCCTCCCATCCATCCGCTTTTCTTCCTCCAATATCATTCGGCGCATATCAGCCTTCTCGATATCCTTTATAATCGCTTCTATTTTTCTTTCGCATTCGGGAAATCGCTCTTCGAGTTTCTCGATAACTTCTTCCTTGATGGCTTTGATGGCTTCGGAATGCTCCGCCTTGTCCTTTATCTTATCAGCCTCCAAAACCTTATCCTTTGACATATCGGTGACAGCTTCCAATAATCCTTCAGGCGGCTTAGGCGGCAAAAACTCCTTTTTCGGTTTTCCGCATTTAGTTTTCAACTCATCGATGATATCTATTATTTTGATAATCTCTTTATGGGCAAATTTAAGACCCTCCACTAAATCTTCCTCGCGAATTTCCCTCGTTCCGCCTTCCACCATATTTATATATTCGCGGGTCCCCGCAACAATCATATTTATGTCAGAATCATCAAGTTGGCTAAAAGTGGGGTTGGCGATAAATTCACCGTTTATTCTGCCAACCCGAACAGCAGCCACCGGAGTATAAAACGGTATATCCGATATGGATAAGGCAGCCGAAGCACCGACGATACCTAATACATCCCCATCGTTTTCCTGATCGGATGATAAAGTAATAATTTGAACTTGAATCTCGTGATTATACCCCTCCGGAAAAAGGGGCCTCAAAGGCCTATCGGTAAGCCTCGCCGAAAGTATTTCTTTCTCCGAAGGCCTGCCCTCCCTTTTGAAAAAACCACCGGGTATTTTACCTGCGGCATACGCCTTTTCTCTATAATCAATTGTCAATGGGAGAAAATCCTGTTCTTCGTTTCTCGGCTCGGCTTCCACTGCGGCAGCCAAAATAACTGTTTCACCGAATTGTACCCAAGCAGAACCATTTGCCTGCTTGGCAACTCTTCCGGTTTCTATTGACAGGATGTTCCCATTAATTGTAGTTTTCACCTTTTCAATCATAAATTTCCTCAATATCAATTTCGCGGTAAATCAAAAGTTACTATCGGCGGAGGCCTAACTTATCGATAAGTGCCCTGTAAGCTTCTATATCGGTAGCTTTCAAATAATCCAATAATCTTCTGCGCCTACCAACCATTTTAAGCAAACCTCGGCGCGAATGGTGATCTTTTTTATGCCCCCTAAGATGATCCGTTAAATCCTTTATCCTGTCGGTAAGCAGAGCAACCTGCACTTCAGTGGAACCGGTATCCTTTTCGTGCAGTTGGTATTCCTTAACAATTTCCTCTTTCTTCTCTTTTGGTAACGGCAACTCTTTCTCCTATTAAGTTAATATACCCCATTAAAAAATATAATTAAACTATATGTATACAAATTATTTAACTTATTGTCAATCTAATTTTATTCCTCATTAAATATGATGCAATTTCTTCTTCGTCCCTTTTCAGTTGATTTACAAGCTCATCTTTCGACCCGAATTTCCTATCATCCCTGAAACGCTTCAAGACATAAGCCTCGATATCATCCCCAATTGAGACATCCAAAGAGCAAAAGCAGGATATCTCCACCGCCTTCTCCGTTCCCCCGAATGTAGGTCTGGTTCCGACATATAGCATTCCCCCTATCTCCTGATTTTTATGTGAAACCATACAAGCATAAACGCCGGAAGGCGGAAGAAGTTTCCGTTTATCGACTTCGATATTTATAGTCGGGTATCCCAAAGTTTTCCCTATTCCCATTCCGGAAATCACTTTTCCAAACAGCGGATAACTATGGCCAAGCATCTCTATCGCCTTTTCAAAATCACCCCTTTCCAACTCGGAACGGACTGTAGAGCTGGAAACCATAGTGCCATCTCCAATTACCGGTTCGACAACATATAATTCAACCCCTTTCGATAGCGTATGTTTTTTCAAATAATCGACATTCCCTTCCCTATCCTTGCCAAAAGTGTGATTTATGCCGATGACAATATGTCGGGCATTTAGTTTCTTGAGAAGGACTTCATTCAAGAACCATTCCGCGCTATTTTGTGATAATTCGGCATTGAACGGTATTAAAACTGTCGCGGAAACATCTTTCTTTTCAAGCAGCTTGATTTTCTCAATCCCAACGCTCAAAAGCTTAATTGGTATTTCGGGTGTTAGAACTGAAACAGGGTGCGGTTCAAAAGTCACAACCACCGTTAATGTTCCCGTCTTGGAAGATAAATCGTGCATCCGCTCAATAATGCTCGTATGTCCGCGATGAACGCCATCAAAATTACCTATGGTAAGGGTTGTCGGCAGACTGAAATTAAAATCTTTGTCGAGTATATTACGGATTATTTGCATTTTAACTGACTATTTGTCCCGGCAATTGCATTTATCATAATAAGGTATAACCAAAAAATCAGCCACACCTTGCAAAGATGAGTCTCCCAATATTATGCTAATTTAATAATAATCAAATTTATGTCAATACCAAAAGTTAGGTAATAATCTTTTTATAGAAACAAGCTGGGCGGGCGGAAAGCCTGCGCTTCTAAAAAAGCAAATGGAATGTGAATAAAATATTACTTCAGCAGTGTCATCCGTTTGGTTAAGACTTTATTTCCAACTGTTAACTTATAGAAATATATTCCCGATGAATACCCTAATGCATCCCAGATTACTGAATGATATCCCGCCTGTTGTTTACCTGAAAATAATTCCGTAACTTCTTCCCCCAAGACATTATAAACTGAGAGACAAACCTCCGAATTCTCCGCCAAAGCATATTTTATTTCCGTCGAAGAATTAAAGGGATTTGGATAATTGGATGATAAGATATATTCATTGGGCATTGGTGTTTCATTTTCCTCGGCTACCGATTGTGCCTCGCATCCTTCTCCTAAAGCTCCAATATCATCACCATCCATTCCAACCCCAAGGCAACAGGAATTCGCCGCAAGGTAAAAATTGTTGCTGTCTGGATCGCAAAAATAAGGATTACAATCGATATTCCCCTCACCTTCCCATCCGCCCTGAATATCGGAGTAAGTTATATCTATTTCCCCCCCAACATCTAGGTGAATCTCATTCCCTGATCTGGCCGAGTCGGCCCAAAGAATCGTATTTACCACTATTGGGTAAGAATAAGAATTGCAGAAAATTCCCCCCCCATAATTATTAGCTGAGTTATTATTGATAGTATTATCGTTTATGGTCGGGTCGGACGATTTGCAGAAAATCCCGCCACCAGAATATTTAGCTGAATTATTGTTGATAGTATTTTTGTATATGATATGATTATAATTGCTGCAATAGATACCACCTCCGCTATTAGCTAAATTATTACTGATAGTATTATAGTCTATAGCCGGGTTGGACGATTTGCAGAAAATCCCGCCACCAGAATATTTAGCTGAATTATTGTTGATGGCATTATTGTTTATGGCTGGGCTAGAATGATGGAAACAGTAAATTCCACCGCCATTACCATACATTGTCCAATTGTTGCTAATAGTATTAGCACTTATTGAAGGAGAGGAAGCATAGCAATAAATCCCACTACCACCAGAAGCCGAATAATTATTGCCGATTGTGTTTTGGCTTATGGAAGGAGAGGAATAGGAGCAATAAATCCCGCTTCCATAATAGGTTGCTAAATTATAGCTAATATCATTATCTTTTATCGACGGGCCCGAATAGCAATTGCAACAAATTCCCGCGCCATTGGGCGCCCAATTACTACTGATTGTATTGTTGGTTATGGTCGGGTCCGAAGCGTTGCAGTAAATTCCACCACCATACAAATCGGCCGAATTATTCCTGATCGTATTTTTAATTATACTCGGAGCTAAATTAAAGCAGTAAATCCCACCACCTCTATCGGCTGAATTGTTGTTTATCGTATTATCGCTTATAGTGGGAGAGGACTTAAAGCAGCAAATCGCACCACCATCAATAGCCAAATTATTACTGATGATATTATTGTTTATGGTGGGGCTGCAATAAAGGCAATAGACAGCACCGCCATCACTATAGCTTGAATTATTGCTAATAATATTATTGCTTATCACCGGCTCGGAATAATTGCAATAAATGGCGCCTGCTCTGGAGGCAGAATTATTTATGATAGTGTTATGGATGATGCTCGGATTAGAATAATAACAGTAAATTCCACCTCCTAAACCTGCACGATTATTGCTGATGGTATTGTTGTCTATGGTTGGGTTAGAATAATAGCAATAAATTGCGCCGCCATAATCATCGGAGTTAGTACCCGTGGCTTTTCCATGTTCTAAACGGCAGCAGGAAATTAATGAACTGTCGCTGACAGAAAAAAATCTTATTCCCCACCAACCTTTGGAAGTATCCGCCGCAGTAAAGATAATCGAATCGCTTTCGGTACCGGCGGCAATCAAAGTCGCCGATGCATTTACATTAAATTTATGATGCCCTTGAAATACCACCGACACGCCGGGATCGATTATCAAAGTGGAATCGGTCGGAACAGTCAGCTCCCCGACAACATTATACGGACT
>Ga0256841_1001446_pt1 | contig 20600 bp, 16 predicted proteins | sample 356308metaG_FD_185971 | JGI IMG/M metagenome (GOLD analysis project Ga0256841, IMG submission 185971) | Hydrothermal vent microbial communities from Mid Atlantic Ridge, Atlantic Ocean - 356-308 | ecosystem: Environmental > Aquatic > Marine > Hydrothermal vents | place: Atlantic Ocean: Mid... | reverse complement strand
ATATTGGAATTAGTCATATTTACTGGGCACCGTTTTTTGTTGAAAATTCTAAAAATAAAAATGTCGATTATAACATTTGGAACATCGGACAGCAAAGTTTTGCTTATATAGATGGTGAATATGCAGATGCATGGAATGATTATGTAAAAAAATACGGCTTTGACAAAAACGGAACGGATAAACAACTTAATATACATTTGGAAAATTTGATTCCGGTAATTACTGAGAGTGATGCATTCAGCATTGATAACGGCAAAAACTTAAAGTACAGTTTTGATTATTTCGGAAAACCTATACGTGGAAATTTAGATATTGGCGCAATAGAATTTTAGTTAATCCGACAAAGAAAAATGAGAAAGGGAGAAAGAGAGAAACGGAGAAGGGAAGAAAGGGAGAAAGAGAAACGGAGAAAGGGAGAAGGGAAGAAAGGGAGAAAGAGAAACGGAGAAAGGGAGAAGGGAAGAAACGGAGACTTCGAATGATGGAGAAGTGAGGTTATGAAATTAACATAAAATTTATATTTTCGTCTCTACGTCTCTCGTCTAACGTCCGTTTCACGTCTTGCGTCTAACGTTATTTATTAATTCGCCAAGCTGAACTATTTTTTTACTCAGCAAATCTTTCCCCGCTTCAAAACCACCGATAAAAGAAACTTCTTTGCCTCCCATTCCGCTTTTAAAAGTATAAACACCGGGATTTGCTTTTTTATCAATGCCACCAAGATCGTACCATTTTATATCAATAGATTTTAACCACATCATAGTTTCCCATTGCAGTAAATAAGAGGAACCCATTTTAAGTCCTTGATTTGTTGAACCGCCTAACAAGTAAATTCCGGTGTTACCCATTGCCGTTGAAACCATTGCGGAAAGAGGTTCATCTTCATATTTACAAATAAAAATTTGCAGCTTATTTTCTTTAGATAAATCATCATTTATAGTTTTAAAACTATCAACGCTTACGGTTTCTTCAAAATTTTTTCTACTGTGCATTTCTTTATAAATTTTAATAAATTCGTCAAATAAAACATTTGTATTTCCTTTAATTACAGTAAGGTTTTTCTTTTCGGCTTGTTTTAAACTATATCTCCATTTTTTACGAAAGTTTTTTCTCAAAGTTTCTTCATCTTGAGTAAGATCTATAATAATTGTTTTATCTTCCTGTTGAAATTTTGAAAAACCGATACTTTCAAAAATTTCTTTGTAGTTATTTATTTCATCGATAAAATGATTAGAAACAATACGTAAAACCAATTTTCTTTTAACAACATATTCCTTGTAAAGCATTTCCAAAGCTAAGCGGAAATTGTTGATATCGCTTACACTATTTTTTAATTGCCACATTGGTGCCCAACGAATATAAGCAATTCCTCTTTTAAGCGGCGGTATTGTTTTAAGTCTTACTTGAGCAGCGGCAATAATTTTATTATTATTCTTGATAATAAAATGCTCGGAATTTTCACCCCCGATAGAATATTTTGTAAATGCATTTGTTTGGTATATGGAAGCATCATCAAAAAGATGTAAAATCTTATTCCATTCTTGAGAGGGTAATTTTTTTATTTCATAGTTAATAATGTTATTCATACTAATATTTTTTTGTGATTAATTAAAAAGAGTTTTTTTAATTTCGAAAGCTTTATCAAGCCAACTGTAAGCACCGTGAATTTTCAGCCAAAATTCCGGAAACCAATCATTGCCGTTAACCCAAACTCTTCCGGTTATTTTTTCGTTGTCTTTTTGTAATGCTAATTTCGGTTCAATAGTAAAAACTCTTTTATAACCGGCGGCAAAACTTTTTTGAACAATAAAATTATTATATTCACCGTTCGGAAAAGCTATTACATCAACGTTTTTTCCGCTTAATTTTTCAAGTTGTTTTTTGGATTCTTCAAGTTCAAAAATCAAATCTTCTTCCAAATGAGAAGTTAATTTATTATGTGAAACCGAATGAGAGCCAATAGTAATAAGCTTTTCCGGTAGATTGTTCATTTGTTCAACGGTCATAATTTTTTCATTCATATCCGGATGTTCGCCTTCAAAATCCCATTCCGGTTTTTTCCCGAAATAATCGGAAATAAAAAAAATTGTAAAGGGTAATTTTTTTTCACTCAAAATAGGAACGGCATTTTTTACTAAGTTTGCAAACCCATCGTCGAATGTTATAATTGAATAAAGATTATTGTTATCTAATTTCCCAAAATAATCGGATTTTATTACTTTGCATTTTTTAGATAAAAGTTCCATTTGTTTATTAAAGTTATTCTTTTCATTATCAAAAATAGAATGATAATAAAGTGCAACGCAAACCGGTTTTTGTTTTATTCCCAAAGTCTTAAAAACAAATCGTTTGGTATTAAACCAAATGTAATAAACAGCGCTTAATATAAGTTTAATAATTCTTGTCATAATAGTTAAATCCAAAAGGTAATAGGGAAGAATATTAAAAGTTATTTTACTTTTCCGCCTCTCATTCTTTCCAACTGTTCCTTCCGAATAAATTTTATAAAATCTTTAGAAACTTTTCTTTTGTTTCCACTGATAATTGCCCAAATGTAACCGGCAAATAATAAAACACCGCTTATAACATAAGGTTTATCAATTATTCTATGTAAAGATTTGAAAATTTGAAAAGCCGGATGATAACCCATTGAGTGGGCTAAAATTCCTTCTTTAAATTTCGCTTCATAAACACTCCAACCACCGGTTCCGGTAACTCTGTGATGTTCTAACATTAAATGGTCGAAAGATTTTACTTTCCACCCGTTCATTCTTGCCGTAACTTCGGTAATAACATCTTCGCCACCGTTTTTCAAAGGTGTAAATTTACCGATTTGCTTAAAGCATTCTTTTCTGAAAAGTTGAATTCCGCCTCTAACGCTCATGGAACTTTTAATTACTCGATGTTTTTTTCCGTCAATTATATCATAAAACTCACCACCGGCCAAACCGAGTTTTGGATCTTTCTCAAATTCATCAAGTATCATTTTATAGTAGTTTGAATCAAAAGTAATATCTGCATCGAGGATGCCAATAAAATCATATTCAACGTTTACATGTTCCAAAGCAAGATTTAAAGCATAAACTTTAGATGCAAAATTTCTGTTATCTGTTTTTTTATTTCTTATTAAAGTAATAAAATCATATTTATTAGTATAACTTTTTACTATCTCATCCGTACGGTCGGTGGAATCATCGCTGACAATAATCCACAAGACCGGTTTAATAGTTTGATTGATTACACATTTTATTGTATTTTCAATTAATGCTTCTTCGTTTCTAGCGGCGGTAATTAGAACGTAACGTTTATTATGCATTTTGTAAAATTTCCTTTCGGGTTATAATTTTATCTTTTTGCTTTTCTGTTGTGTGTTGCTTTTGGTGTAATAGATAAAGTTTACCGGCAACAATCCAAGCCAACCAAAAAAATATGTCCGAAGCACTGAGATAGCCGGTAATAGCGGATTCAACTATATTTGATATTAAAATGGGTATAATTGTAGTAATTGCATATAGTTTATATAAAGAGTACTCGGAGAAGAAAGCAATAAATAAAGGCAATAAAATTATAAGTAACCAAAGCAATAAACCGATACTACCGCCACCTATAAAAATTGATAAATATCCGTTATGTAATGGCTGTTGAGCATTTTTATTTAAGAAAGTTCCTTCTGTATCATATTTATTTTGATTAGCAAATATTTTGCTTTCTACAGCGTAACCATAGCCGAGTATGGGCTTTTCTTTTGCAAGAACTATAGCGCCGTTCCAAATTTCATTCCGTTCGGAAAGGTCTGTAAGTTTGCTACCTTCGTCTCTGGCAAAGTTAGATATAGAGATTTGTGTAACTAAAAACAATGCGGCGGATGCAAATAACACGGTAAAAATTAATCTAAGCCAACTTTTTTGTAAAAGGAACAAAATTAAAAATCCAACTAAAGAAGCTAACAAAGAAGTTCTGGAACCGGTTAAAAAATGAATTAAAAAATTCAATAACAGAACTGCCAAGGCAAAATATTTTTTGTTATCTTCTTCTTTGTAATATTTCCATAAAATAATAGGATAAGAAACCATATTAAAACCGCCAAGTTCATTCGGATGACTCCAAAGACCTATAAAACGCGAAGGGGTTTTCCACCACCACACTCTGGCAGGCGAAATAAACATAGCCATAAAGCTGGCAAATAATAAAAAGGTTACAACAATAAAAAGCGTATTCATCATTCTAATTAGTTTTTCTTCGCTATCTAACCAACTGTTTAAGCCAAGCAGAAAAAAGAATAATGAAGAAAATAATGTTGAGCGAATTAATGTTGTTTTGGTGTCTATAGAATAAAATGCCGATGCAAATGAAAGCAAAATAAAAAAGAAAAGAATTGCCAAATGAACGGGAATTCTTCCTTTATGAACGGGATAAGTTCTTAAAAATTTGATAATTCCCATTACTCCAACAAATAATAAAATTCCTCCTCTTAAGTAACCGCCTGGGCCAGTTGCAATTTCTTCGCTTATCCATTTTTCCACATTGTTATAGAAAAGCGAAGCAATCCATGTGGAGAGTGGAAAGAGGAAAATAAGAATTTCAAATCTTTTCCATGAAAAGTAAAACAGTGCTGCTAACAACACAAGTGCACTTGCACCGGAAAATAATATGTATGGTTCAAAATTCATATACTATTTGAAAATTTTACTTTTAGGTTGTTAATTGAATTCCAAAATTTTTCTTTTTCATCATCGGAAAAAAATTTACTTTTGTAAAGTAACATTAATATAGTTAACGGTACTATTATTACTACAGGATAATATATTATTCTGCTATAAAAACTTAAAATGTAAATCATAATAAATAGAAAAATTCCTACCAAAGAAATAATAAAAAGTCTTTTATATTCCAATTTTACCTTAAACTCTAAGTAACCGAAATAAAAAAGAGCCACGGATGAACTGATTAGATAAAAATTAATTCCGAAAATGAGTCCGTATAATGTAAAATATTTTGTTGCGAAAAATGTTAGTATTAAACTTACTACGGTGGCAGTTAAAACTACTTTTCCGGTAATATCGGTTTTGTTATTCATGTGCAATAATGATTGTCCTACATAATTAAGCAGCATAAAACCCATGCCGGGCAAAATGAAGAATATTAAATAGTAAGAGGTAAAATAGGATTTATCTCCAACAATATAAATTAAATCTCTAAAAACAAAAAGAATTCCATAACTTATTACAATAAAAGCGAAAGTAACATAAGTTACTATTTTGGAAATAACTTGGGCAATATCGGAATCGTTTTGGTGGCTGAAAACAAAAGGTTCATAAGCTAATTGAAACGGGCCGACTAAAATCATAATACTGATTTGTGCAATTTTAAGTGCAAGGGAAAATAGAGCAACTTCTTTTAAATTACTGAAATGACCTAAAAAATAATTACCGGATGTGTATAAAATAAGATCGCCGGACATTGCAAATATTAATGGAAATCCGAATTTCAACAATCTGAAAAATGTTGTATGATTATATTTCAGTCCGTGTTTTCTAAAAATGAATAACAATATTGCCAACCATGAAAAGCCGAAAGTAAAAGTTTGAGCATATAGAACGCCAATTATTCCTAACTTTAATATTATTAAAGCAAAACCGGTACTTAAAATAAGTAGTATTGCCGTAGCAAAGCTAACATACATAAAATAAAGACCTTCGTTTCTCGCTCTAAAATACGATAGTATATTCAAATTTAATGTTTGTGTAACGCCAACTAAAACCGTAAAAATAATCAAATTGTGAATTACTTTTGTATGAAAAAAATTTGCAATCATTGTATCAGGTATTAGAAAGGAAAGTCCTAAAAAAAAAAGTCCGGTCAGAATAGTAATTATAAAAGAGCTACCTAATAATTCGGCTATCTTCCCATCCTTTTCAAAGCCGGAAAAAAAACGCATCAATGCGCTGCGCATACCTACATCATTAAAGGTAATGATTATTTGAACTGTAAATAATAGGGTGTTTAATAATCCGTATTCTTCTTGGGATAAATAATTTGTATAAAGCGGAATTAGCAAAAAGGTAGTGAACCTTAAAGCAATAGTTCCTATTGAATATATTACCGCATTTTTTCCGAATGATTTGATGCTCATACAAATTACTTATAAGATATTAAAAATATTTAGTAAAAAGGTAAATACAAACTTGCAAAAATCTATTTTCCATTACCGGTATGCCAAATAAATTATTAACAAAAAATTAAAAGTACGTTTATGTTAATATCAATAAATTTTACTATCTACCGGTTTCAAATAACAATTACCCAGTTAAAATTCTTTTGGGAATATTAAACTGGGTAATAAAAACATTTAAATAATAATTTCAGGATAATAAAATACAAATATTAATTTAAGTTATAAATATTAAGATTTTTATTATTTGAATTTAATTCTACATTTCCTTCTTGCGTATCAATTCTTCCGGCAAAAGCAAATAAAATCCAACCGAGATGATATGACCAACTTTCATAAAGCACTTCGAGCGTATTGTAATTATCTTTAAGATTAATACCAAACAAAGAAAGAATAAGTTTAATTTTTCTTTTGGAATTGGGTTGTGCTATTCTACGCCAAACGGCATTATTTTCCCAATCAATCATATTAACATTAAGTTCATTGTTATTCTCAAGCCAATCGAGACCTTTGTAAATATATTTTTCAAAATTAATACCCGTAGCTTTTTGAACGGCAAATAAAGTAAAAGGAGCCATAGCATCTTGATGAACCGAATAAACAGGAAACTTACTTACCACATTACCGGTTTCGGCATTGTAGTGCCACATCCATTGCCCTTGCTTTCCCTGATGTTCACAAATTTTTATGGCGCAGTCTTTTGCTATCATTAAAGCTTCTTCATTTTGAAGCTGTTGTGAATATAAAGAAAAAGCATAGATAGGATAAACCTGATCGGCAAAACTTCCGATTTTCCCTCTGAATTTTCCGTTTAACGAAATTTTTGCTTCGTGTCGGAAAATTCCGTGTCCACCATAGTTAAGTCTTATTCTGGCATAAACTTCTTTGGTTAAATTACCAATTGTATTTTTAAAATTTTTATCAAATGTTGAAGCTAAAAGCAAACCGGTTAACAACCACGAAAGTTCCATGGTATTGCCAAGTTTGGCATCGTTATAATTATTAAGTACATTATTAAAATTTATTTTAGGTAAAAACATTTTGATATTTTCCGGAGAAATTAAAGATGTTGCCCAAAGTAATAAACCGATTTCACCAACACCGTTATAGGTATCAACTTTATTAATTTGATGTAACACAATTTCCTTAAGATTTATTTTAACCGGCAAATTATGGCTATAGGCTTTATGTAAGCCTAACAAATTTATAAGGGAATATCTTAAATTTTCACCCTCGTGAATAACTTTGCCATTTATTTTTTTCTTTTTCATGGCAAATTCGTATTTGTCGGGCAAATACATTTCTTCCAAACCTTTTACCGAAAGATTTAATAAATCGGTTAAAAGTTTAGTGTATTTTTTTTTGTTTATTTCGGTTGATTGTTTTTTCATTATTATGTTCATTTTCATTATATTTTTTTTTGTTTGTTACTTCGGATATTAAATTTTCCAGATCGTTAACAATTGATTGTAAACCCAAAGAGTTTACATTTTCCAATTTATTCGGACGAATCCATTTTTTTAATTTTATTTTTTCTTTAACGTCTTTCGGTGTTTCAATCATAATTAATTTACCGATTTTGGATAAGTACTTATCAACGTCTCCGGTTTTGCCTCTGAAAATACTATAAACCGGAATACCGAGAGCTGCAGCTTCTCTGTTCATAGTACCGCCGCCGCTAATAACCAAATCCGAATACCACATTAAGTTTAGTGCATCAACAACTTTTTCCGGTATTATTAGTTTGCCGGAATCAAAATGGTTTTTATATTCCACTTTTATTCTTTCTTTTTGTCTATTATCCCGAGGTAAAATAATTGTTTTTATATTGTTGTTGGATGTTAAATGTTCAATGACGGAAAAAAATAATATTTCACTTTCCGGGTTGTGATAATGAGCTTGATCTGCCGGGGGTCTTAAAACAACGTTTATATTTTCATCCTTAATATTCATATCGGTTTTAATTGATTCGTCCGGCTTAAAAGCAGGTACATATATATCTTCTTTAATACCCGGATAAGTTTTTAAAATATCGGAAAATTTGGAAAGTTTATTTGTAGAAATAACTTTCGGGATGAATAATAATTTTAGTTTAACAAAAGGTATTGTTTGTACATATTCATAATCCAAAAACATTACAACCGGAATTCCGAGTAATTGTGCGGCAACCATTTGTGCTCTGGAGCCGTGTGAAATAGCTATAGTCGGTTTATTTTTATATGCATAAGGTATTAGTTGTAATGTTCTGTAGGCTAAGCCGGCAATTTTACGCAGTTTATTTTTGCCGTGATGTTTGCCTATAGCGGTAAAGTTTAGATTATATAATTCAGCCAGTGAAACAGTTTGTGCATAATTTCTTGCCGATATTTTAATGGTATAACCCAACTCGCTTAACCGTTTAATTATCGGTGCAAAAAAGGGAATGTGAGGCGAGTTATCCAAATCAACCCAAATTACTTTATCGCTGTTTTGATTATGTGAATATTTTGTTTTCATTATTATTAAAAGTTTTAAATTTGAAATATAATTAAAAGTAATATAAAATATTAGTTGAGATTTAAATCACTTTTTCCATTTATAAAGTAATACGGAATCATTTTCGTAAAGTTTACTTATTATTCCGGTTTTTATTTTTCTTTTGGGTTCGTATTTAGGAATATTCATAGACGTTATGTGCAGATAAGAAAATAAAATACGTAAAGGTGTTTTCTTTTGACTTACAATTAATACGGAATCTTTTTTGGTACACTTTATCTCATTTTCACTCGGGAAAGGAGCGTCAAAATAATATTTATTAAGTTCGGCCAAATTAAATCCGTCTCTTCCGTAAAGAACATTAATGCCCGGTTCCCAGCTTCCTATTATGGAGATGTTATCATATCCTTTCTTTTTTAGCCATTTACCTGCGGCTTCTCTTGACGATCCGATTTTTGTGTTGGGATATATCCAAAGAGTGTACGAAAGTATTACCAAGCCCATAAATGATAATGCAAAATATAAATTTCTAAAATTAATGGTTGATAAATAATATCCTAATGGAAATGCAAGCGCCCAAAAAATCGGCAGTTGAAAACTTCCGAGTTCTATAAAAAAAGTTGAACCTAAAAACAATAGAAGTAATTGCGGTAATGTGGCTAACAATAATTTGGTAATTTTTTCTTTTTCCGCCTTAAAAGTTTCTTTAAGACCTTTGTATAGATATAATGAAAAAAAGTTGAAATTTAATATTATAAAAACTATCAAAACAACTATACGATATATGATTCCTCTTCCTTCTTGTTCTGTTGATAAAGGGTTCAATAAATTTAATAAATTGGAACCGATCAAAAAGTAAATTAATAAATAAACGGCTAAAGAAACACCGCCAATTAAAAATATTTTTTTTAGGGTATTTTTATGCCACGGTTTAAGAAGTAGTAATCCGAAGCTTAAACCCGATAGCGGTGAAATCAAATTTGCAAAAGTAAAAGTTATTATGGAAATAAATATTTTATTTCGTAAAAAACTATAAACGAAGAGAAGAATAAAAAGTAACTGCATGGCATAAATTTCACCTATTAAACTTTCTTCCCAAATACTGGGAATAAAACCTACAGTAAAGGCAATAATAACGGATTTTTTTTTATCGATTCCAAGTTCTTTCCAAATTAGAAATGTTAAGCCTACAATTAAAGCACCGCAAATGGAAGAAACAAAGCCCGAAAGCCAAATTGAATTGCTTAAACTTGCGGGTGCCAAATGATAAGCCAACCAAAGTATTAAAGTGTGTCCTAAATGGTAATTCGGTAAAGCCGTACCTTCAATTAAAGTATTTGGTGCTAAATATGCATAATTTAGTATAGGAAGTTTCGATAATGCGCGCATGGCAAACACTACAACATCCGGTTTGGAGGTGTGTAGCGGAATCTGAAGAGTATAAAATATCAGAAAAAACAAAGTAAGAAAAGAGAATATTTTTTTGTCTTCCGAATTCCGCATAATAATGTTAAAAGTTAAATAAATAATAATTTAATTATTAAAATAAAGTTATAAAATAATGAATATCAGCTTTTTTCCATATAGCCGTATTGGTATTTATAATCATCTTTTTTTACTTCACAATCGTTAACCAATGCTCCTAAAAATTTAACTCCGGAAGATTTTAATTCGTTTATTACCCAATTTATACTTTCTTGCACAGTTTGTCCGGGTCTTATAACAAGTACGGCTTTTTTAATAATTCTACCCAGTGAAAGTGCGTCCGATAATCTTGTTACGGGTGGTGTATCTAAAATTATAAAGTCGTAATTATTCAAATTATCAATTAATTTCTTCATTCTTTCGGATGCAAGGATTTCGCCTGAAATATTGGAAAAAACACCTGTTGGAATAATGTCCAGATTCATTAACAAATTAGAGTTTTTTGTTAATTTAATAGGTTTATAAATATTAGGTGTTTCAGTTTTTTCAGTTAAATAATCAATTAAGCCGGAAGAGTATTTCGGTAACCCGAAAAGTTCTGCGATACTTGGTTTTTTAATGTCGCAATCAATAAGTAAAACTTTTTTACCGGATTGTGCAACGGTAATTGCAAGGTTAGCCGCAGCGGTTGATTTACCGGCATTTTCTTCACAACTTGTTATCATAACTTTTTTTGTTTTTTCCGGAATCAGTGTGCTTAATTTTGTTTCAAAAGTTCTGAAAGCTTCTTTGTAATTAAGTTTGTCTTCCATCATTGTAACAAATCGTCCGGAAATAGATTCGGTATTTGTTATTGATTTAGCTAAAGTTTTGTTGTACGGAGGAATAACACTAAGTATTGGGAAATCGAATTTACGTTCAATTTCATAAACGTCATTTACTTCTTTATTTGTAAATTCTTTAGCAAACATTGCAATAAATCCGACTAAAAATCCGAATAAAGCACCTAATAATAAATTTAATTTTTTATTTGGAGAAATAGGTTTAATAGGCTCGTCTGCATAATCCAGCACAACTATATCTTGAATTTTTGAAAGTTCGGAAATTCTCATTTCTTCTCTTTTATTAAGGAGTAATTTAAACATTTTTTCAAAAACGTTTTTATGACGTAGTAAACTTGCCAATTGATTTTCTTGTTCGGGTAAAGTTGTTAAATCTACTGAATATTTTTTAATTAACTCGTTTAAATTACTTTGTTTTTCTTTTAAGGCATTTATCATAATGTTAAATGCGGTAACTGTGTTGTGATTATATTTTGAAAGTTCTTTTTTAACTTTGTTTATTTGTTCTGTTAACAAAACAACATCCGGATGAATTTCTTTTCTTCTTTGCAACAATTGAATTCTTTTTAGTTCAAGAGTTGTTAGTTCTTTCATCAGATTTGAAAAAGGGGAATCTGTAGATTGATATTTTTCCGGGGTTAAATATGTTTGATCTACATAACCTTCTCTGGTAACTTCTTTTGAAATATTTTTTACTTTGGTTCTGTACAAAGTCAAATCAAGGTCGGTTTTAAGTTTTTCCGCTTCCAGTTTGCTTAAAAATTCAATTAAACTTTGCGAACGTTTATCGACCGTAATAATTTTTTCTTTTGCTTTGAAGTTGCTAAGTTCATTTTCGGCATCTTCCAATTTTAGCGAGATCTTTTTTAATTGATCATCTATAAATTTAAATGATGTATGAATATTATCTTTTTGTAATCCCAGTCTTTGTTCGCGATAGACATCTGCAATTGTATTGGCAATTGTTTTTGCTTTGTAAGGAGATTGTGCTTCTACCGATATTTCGAAAATATTCGTTTTTATTCTTTTGGAAACACCTACGGTTTTATCCAATCTATCTAATATTTTATGGTAATCTTTTGTTTCAAAATATATTTCCGCTTTCGATTCCATATTAGGCCATTCAATATCAACAATCCAATCTTTCGGGTCAAGTTCAGAATATTTTTTAGAATTTTTTATTTTTGCTTCTTTTTGCGATTCAATTATTTCAAAACTGTTTTCATTATTGTTTTTAGCAACAAATTTTCCGCCCCTTGTTTCAACGCCAATATAAAAAGTATTAATTTTCGGATACAAATTATGGTCGTATTTATATTCATAATTGCGTTGATAATCCATCAGTGATTCATTTAATGTTTTGGATTTTCCATCCGGGAAAGTTATTTTATTAACAAATACATTAAGAGAAAGTTTTTCAATAACACTGTTAAAAACTTTTCTTGTTTTTACCAATTCCATTTCGGTTTCCAAAACATCTTGGCTTTGAGGAATAATAATATTTTTAACTTGATCCGGATTGGAAGAAGTGTTATTCACGAACTGTTCTTTCTTTAAAAGTACAGAAGAACGATAAACGGGTTTTTTGAAAAAATTATACAGCAAAGCCGCTAATGTTGATAATATTACGGTAAGTATTAAAATATTTTTTCTTCTTTTGATTATTCTGAAAATTTCCGTTAAAGATATTTCGTTTCTTTTCATTTTTATTCTTTATTTTGTTTTTACAATTTTTTTTATTTAGTAAATAATCCTGCAATTGCAACAAGAACCGCGATACCCGAAACAATTACCGAGCCGTCTCTAGCCGTTACCCACCAAGCTCGCGGAACATAAATTTTATCACCCGAACGGATTCCGATATCTTGCAAAGAATTTCCTTTTTCAAAAATATCCGTTAAATCAATATTTAGTTTTGTATTGTTTCTAACAACATAAATACCGTCTAAATCCGCATCGTTGGTTTCTCCGCCTGCTTTAGCCAAAATATCCGTAAAAGATTCAAATCCGTTTGTATAATAAATTCCGGGTTTACCTACTTCACCTAAAATTGCAACTCTATATAAAGGTTGAACATTAAGTTCGGGATTGCGATATATTTTTGTGTACTTTGCTATAATTTCATTTCTTATATCGGAAAAATCTTTGTTTACTGTATTGATCAAACCCAAATACGGCAATTGTATTTTCCCGTTTTCCTGAATAAAATATTTCCCGGTTATTTTTTCTTCAATATTAAAAAATGTTAAATTTATTCCATCTCCCGGTTTAAGAATTTGAGCATTGGTTTTAATACCGACTGCTATAAATAATATGAAAGCTAATTTTAAAATATTTTTCATGGCTATTTTCTTTTTTATATTGTTTGTTTTTATATGCAATTAAGTTAAAAATTTTTTATTAGTTGTGACTTAAATCAATACAAAATAATATTTTAAGATTAAATAATTTTATTTTGAGACAATGTAATTTTTATATTGTTTTTTCTAAGCAACTTGGTAATTGCTTTCCTTTTCAAAATTTCCCGATATTGTTTTTAATAATTGATTAACAACATCATTAGCTAGACTACAACTTGCATTCCAAGATGTAATATTTGGATATACTTGAGCCGATGTAGCTAAAAATATATTTGTATTTTCAATTTTATTTAACGGTTTTATTTTTGAATATCCCAACGGATAAATCGGTTCCACATAAGGAGCTTTGAATATTTTTATATCCATTATATTATTATCGGATATTTTTAGGTCCGGATAAAGGTTTAACAGTTGTTTTTTCCATCTTAAGGCAATGCTTTTTTCATCTTCGTTAAACAATTCCGAATTTTTATTACAATATTTCATTAAATAAACTGCGTGGTTATTTCCATATTGTTTCTTATCAATTAACTCGGTCATTTCCACAATTCCGTCGAATTCCGTACCTGAATTGACAACAGGGGTCCAATAATAATTATCCAATGGGCGATTTAAGATAAAAAGAGCATTAACAACACCTTGATATGTAAGATTGGGATTTGAAAATTTGTTTTCAATATTTCCTCCTGAAATTGCTTTAACAAAACTCGGTATCGGAATAGTTGAAATAACCCAATCTGCTATAATTTCCGTATTTACATTTGTTGAAATTATTACACCGTTTTCCAAACTATTGATTTTTTCGGCTTTTGTATTTAATAGAATTTCACCGCCGGATTTTTTAATTTCCGTTTCTATAGCATCAATAAGTGTTTTCATTCCTCCTTTAATATAACCTCGCACAGCTTTGTTTTTTTCTCTGCCAAGTCTTTGCCAAATATATAAAGAGGGTAAATTACCGGCATGATTACCGAATTTGGAAAGGAAAAGTTGCCTAAGGATTTTTTCCCAAATGGTTTTTCCGTAAATTTTTTTAAACCATTTTTCTATCGGCAAATTATCCAAATCTTTTCCTTTACCCAAACTTCTGATTGCCAAACTTACAATGCCGAATCTTAATCTATTTAAAAAAGAAAGAGGAGTAAATTTTAATAAATCAAAAGGTGAATTAAACGGATAACGTTTGCCGTCAACAATAAAACCCATTGTTGTGGGCTTCCAATACATTTTATTTTTAATTCCAACTTCTTCAATTAATTCGAGTAGCGGAGCATCGGTTGGCATTTGACAATGATAGAATTTATCGATCCAATTATTTTTATATTTAAAATAAGTACCCAATCCGCCAAGTTGGTTACTACTTTCAATCAATGTTATTTTATAATTTTTCTTTGCAAGTTTGTAAGCCGCAGTTAAACCGGCTATTCCGCCGCCTATTATTATAATTTTTTTTTTCATCTGTTATGTTTTTCTTTACTGATTTAGATTACTACTTATGTTTTCAGAATTATTAACGGAAGTTCATATTATTTTCTTCTTGGTTCCGGCGATACTTTATCTCTAATTGCCAATTTTAAATATTGCATTAATGTTTTAGATAGTTTTAATTTACTAGCACCTAATTTTCTATCGTATCTAAGCTCAAATGGAATTTCAACAATGGTTGGTGACCAATGTCTTAGTTTTAACAATAGTTCAACCATACAAGCAAAACCTTGTTCGTTAATTAAAGTTTCACCATAATGAATAGAAGCTTTTTTAAGAATATTAACTCTGTAAGCTCTGTAACCGCTTGTAAAATCTTTAATTTTGTTTAAAGGTAAAACCGTTTTAAATACAAAACTGGCGCCTCTGGAAAGTAACCTTCTAAAAGGAGGTGCACTTTTATCGTTGCCTCCTTCAACAAATCTTGAAGCAATTACAATATCGGCACCACTTTCAATTTTTTCAATCATGTTATCCAATAAAGCAACGTCGTGTGTATCGTCTGCGTCCATAATAACTATTATATCGTTATGTGTTGCTTGTGAAAGCGCTTCTTTTATTCCGGTTTGTACGGCTTGACCAAGTCCCATATTTTTTTTATGATTTACCAGTGTAAGATGTATATTATTAGTTCTAATATCGGTAACAACTTCTTCCGTCTTATCGGTAGAGCCGTCGTTAACTACTATTACATTTACTTTTACGTTATGTGTAGTTTTAAGTTTTGTTATTCTGTTAAGCAAATTGGGAAGTGATTCTTCCTCGTTATATGCCGGAAGTACGTAATATACCGCCTCTACTTTTTTATTGGATTTTACAAAAGCCATATTGTTAACCGATGAAGAATTTTCATTCATAAACTTATTTAATTTAAAGTCAATGTTTAAATTACTTGACAAAGCTTTTATTGTTACCATTATTGTACCTTTAAATATTTGTTGTTTCTGCCATAAAGCAAAATAAAATATTATTTAAGGTACAAATAAATGAAATTTAAGACATTATTTGTGACGTCAATCAAAAAGCTTAATTATTTTAAATTTTAACTGTATATTAAATAATAGGAAATTTCGAGAAATGCTATAAATTTGTTGGAAGAATTCAAGGAATTTTTTATAAGACAGAAATAAAATCATAATAAAAACCAATACATTTTGTCCAATTTAAAATTAATATCTAAAAAATTAAAAAATCATTTATAATAATATGAAAAAAATTTCAATTATATTCGGTACAAGACCGGAAGCTATAAAGTTAATACCTGTAATTTTAGAACTTAAAAAGAATAAAAATTTTGATATAAATATTTGTGTTACTGCCCAGCATAGAGAAATGTTGGATCAAGTATTGGAAATATTTAATATTAAACCGGATACCGATTTGGATTTAATGCAGCCAAATCAAACATTAAGTACATTAACTTCCAGAATTATAAATGCGGTGGATAATTATTTCAGCGAATACAAACCGGATATTGTTCTTGTTCAAGGAGATACAACAACGGTTTTTGCTGTTTCGCTTGTTGCTTTTTATCATAAAGTAAAAGTAGGTCATGTAGAAGCAGGATTAAGAACCGGGAAAAAGTATTCTCCGTTTCCGGAAGAAATTAATAGAGTATTAACATCAAGAATTGCGGATTTACATTTTGCACCAACGGAAATTTCTAAAAACAACTTATTAAAAGAAGGAATTAACAGCGAAAAGATTTTTATTACAGGCAATACGGTAATTGATGCTCTCTTTTTAGCAAAAGAAAAAGTTTTGGAATTAAAACCCAAGGTTGATGGCTTACAGAAAAATTTAGAAGAAATTTCTCCGTATATTTTAATAACCGGTCATAGAAGAGAAAATTTTGGTGAGGGCTTTATAAATATTTGTAAAGCAATTTCGGAATTATCCGAAAAATTTTCTAACTATAATTTTATTTATCCGGTACATTTAAATCCGAATGTTCAGGAACCGGTAAACAGATTGTTAGGCAATAAGAGTAATGTTATTTTAATACCTCCTCAAACTTATCTTCCTTTTATATTTTTAATGATAAACTCAAAAATTATTCTTACCGATTCCGGTGGTGTTCAAGAAGAAGCTCCAAGCCTTGGGAAACCGGTTTTAGTAATGCGAGAAAATACCGAACGTCCGGAAGCAGTAACAGCAGGAACTGTTAAATTGGTTGGGACTAATCAAAAATCTATTGTAAGTGAAGTTTTCAAATTAATTACCGATATTTCAGAATATAACAAAATGTCTAATGCCGTTAATCCATACGGAGACGGTTTGGCGTCCAAAAGAATTGCGGAAATCCTCTCTAAAAATTTATAGTGAATATTAAAAATATTTTTATGCTGCTTGTTTTATTCTTCCAACAACTCAAAACGTTTTGGAATAACTTTTTTTATTACTAAATTAATAACTTATTTAAATTCTATTATTACCGTTATAAAATATTTTTTATTTGTTATTGCATTAAATATTATCTTGAATCGAACGTGGATAACAAATGTAAATATAGGGGATTATCGAAATATTTATGTAATCTACTAAGCGAAGCTGTGTAAAAAGCAAATAATAAAGAATACAATGAAATCGAAAAATATCTTTTGGCACAAAGGAAAAGTAAGTATTTCCGATCGTGAAAATGCTAACGGACATAAGAGTGCATGTCTCTGGTTTACCGGATTATCCGGCAGTGGAAAATCGACACTTGCTTTAGAAGTTGAAGCGGAACTTTTTAAGCAGGGAATTCATACATATATTTTAGACGGTGATAATGTTCGTTACGGTTTGAACAAAGATTTGTCATTTTCCGAAACCGATAGAAAAGAAAATATTAGAAGAATTGGAGAGGTGGCAAAATTGTTTGTTGATGCCGGAATTATAGTTCTAACAGCGTTTATCTCACCTTTTGTAAATGATAGAGAACAAGTAAGAAAACTATTACCCGAAGGAAAATTTATAGAAATATTTGTTGATTGCGATTTGGAAACTTGCGAAGCGAGAGACCCGAAAGGACTTTATAAAAAAGCCAGAGCAAATGAAATAAAGGATTTTACGGGAATTTCATCACCTTATGAAAAACCTGTAAATCCTGAAATAATTATCGATAATGGGAAGAATTCTGATCTTAATAAAAATATTGCAAAGATTATTTCTCATTTAAAAAGTAAAAGAATTATTGATTTCAAATAATTATTCTATTACTTAGGATAAAAAAGATTCTCTTGTGTATAAAGAAACCAAATTACGATCAATTGTAAAAACAATCTCTTGGCGTGTATTAGCTACATTAACAACCGTTAGCTTGGTCTATATTTTTATTGGCGATACTAAAATTGCATTTGCAGTTGGCGGAATAGAAGTATTCCTTAAAATGCTAATATATTTTATTCACGAAAGAGTTTGGGATAAACTGAAATTCGGCAAACATGAAATCCAACCTTTTGTTATTTGGATTACCGGATTAGCAAGATCGGGCAAATCCGAAATAGGAGAAAAACTTACAAAAAAACTTAAAGAGATAGGATTAAAAGCCGAGCATCTTGACGGGCATTCCGTAAGAGATCTATTCCCGCAAACCGGTTTCAGCAGAGAAGAAGTTAATTTACATATTGAAAGGGTTGGTTATCTTGCCGGTAAATTGGAAAGTCAAGGGGTTTTTGTTGTTGCTTCATTTCTTTCACCTTATAAAGAATCAAGAGAATTTGTAAAAAAGAATTGTAAAAATTACGTTGAAGTTTATATTTCAACACCGGCGGAAGTGTGTGAAGAAATGGACACAAAAGGAATTTATAAAAAAGCTAAAGCAGGTGAGATAAAAAATTTTCCCGGAGTAAATGTTGAATACGAGAAACCGGAAAATCCCGATATAACAATAGATACATCTAAAATAAGTACTAACGAAGCTGCAGATAAAATTTTTAACAACATTAAAAAGTATATTTAATTATGGATCATTTACAACAATTAGAAAATAAGAGCGTGCATATTTTCAGAGAAGCTTATGCAAATTTTAAAAATATGTGTATGCTTTGGTCAATTGGTAAAGACAGTACCGTTTTACTTTGGCTTGCCAGAAAAGCATTTTTCGGTCATGTACCTTTTCCGCTTGTTCACATAGATACTCATTATAAAATTCCCGAAATGATTGAATACAGAGACAGACTTGCCAAAGAGTGGAAGTTAAACATGGTTTACGGACAAAATGAAAAAGCTTTGGCGGAAAAACAAACATATCCCGATGGAAACGTTGATAGAATTACCTGTTGCAGAAATCTAAAAACAGATGCATTAAGAAATACATTAAGCGGTAAATGGAAAAGATACAGACTTAACCATGAAACCGGCAAATACGAAGTTGATAAAAATACCGAACCATATACCGGCGTAATTGTGGGAGCACGTGCAGACGAAGAAGGGAGCAGGTCCAAGGAAAGATATTTTTCACCGAGAGATATTGAAAATCAATGGGATGTTGGAGATCAACCGCCTGAATTTTGGAATCAATTTAAAACGGATTTTGCTCCGGGAACACACTTAAGAATTCATCCTTTATTAGATTGGACGGAATTAAACATTTGGGAATATATTCAAAGAGAAAATATTCCAACGGTTTCTCTTTATTATGACCAAGGTGAAGGAAAACGTTATCGTTCGTTAGGTTGTTATCCTTGCACTTCGCCAATTGAATCAACATCAAAAAATATTGAAGAAATAATTGAAGAACTTAAAAGCGGAAAGTTAAAAAATATTGCCGAACGTTCCGGTCGCGAGCAAGATAAAGCCGATGGCGGAGGATTGGAAACCTTAAGGCGTGGCGGATATATGTAACCCGTGAAAACACGAACGAAAAACACGGATGTGAAAAGATTGAGTGATTGGGAAGAGATTGGATGAATGAAAATAGGTTGAATGAATGAAAGATTGGGTGAATGGTTAAAAAGTATAAAGGTGGAAAAATGAAATATTCAGAGAGGAATAAAAATATCAATAGAGGATTTAGAAAGCTGAAAGTTTGAAAAGAAGCTATTGAATTGTTTCGGTTTGTAAAATTAAATCTCGATAAATTAAATTCGGTTTCGTATAAAAGCAATGCACAAGTCGAGGATTCTATTTTATCTGTTTCATCTAATATTGCAGAGGGTTATTGTAGTGTTATGTTAATTTATAAATGACGGTAATCTAAAAACTCACCCCAACCCCTCTCTTAAAAAGAGAGGGACTGCTCCCTCTCCCTTTGGGAGAGGGTTGGGGTGAGGGCTAATTTACCGACAAAGTATAGTTAACTTTACAGTAGAAGGTACTTAAAAGAAAATATTCAATTTAATAATATTGCACTTGGTTCACTCGGTGAAAATTACAGTCAAATTTATGCATTCTATAATGCCGAATTAGTTACTGAGAAATGGTTTAACGAATATGATTCAAAACATTATTCACTTGAAAATAAATTAATTAACTACAATCGTTCACAAATTAAAATGATTAAAGAAAAAACAGATTGGAACAATGATTATGTTATCAGAGAAATGGTTGAAAAATATGGAATTGAAGATTGAAGCAATCATTTCCTAAAGCTTTTCTCTTGGGAATAATCAAATTCCGTCTGAACGAAGTGAAGACAGATCAATCATTCAATTTTTAACAATCATCCAATCATTCTTTTTATTTGAATTATGAAACAACAAATGAACATAGTAATTGCCGGACACGTTGATCACGGCAAAAGTACAATCATAGGAAGACTATTGGCAGATACCGGTTCATTACCCGAAGGTAAGCTTGAGCAAGTTAAAGCAATGTGCGAACTTAACTCAAAACCTTTTGAATATGCTTTCCTTCTTG
>Ga0256841_1001444_pt1 | contig 20630 bp, 17 predicted proteins | sample 356308metaG_FD_185971 | JGI IMG/M metagenome (GOLD analysis project Ga0256841, IMG submission 185971) | Hydrothermal vent microbial communities from Mid Atlantic Ridge, Atlantic Ocean - 356-308 | ecosystem: Environmental > Aquatic > Marine > Hydrothermal vents | place: Atlantic Ocean: Mid... | reverse complement strand
TTTCAGTCCGCCGGGATTGGGCGAGGGTGGTGAATACCGGTTGCAGGCCAAAAGCCCCGTGGATGGCAGTTGGATAGTGTCAGAAGTTTTCAGCCAGCCGGGGCCGATGACCTTCACCCTGGGCAATCTGCCCCTTAAGGTTCGATTGACCGATGCGGTTTCGGGCAAGCCATTGAGCGGGATCGATATCGTGGCTCATGAAGTCTTGGCCGACGGCAGTCGGCGCTGGACCAAAAAGGCCACCACCGATGCTCAGGGCCGGGTGGTATTTGATTTGCCGGGCTTGGGCCAGGGCCGGCAATATGTGTTGCTTTCCCGCCCTTATGGAGTGACTGTCAAGAGCCGGGTGCTGGATGCCCCGGGGAATTTTGCCTTCAAGGTGGGTTCTTTGCCGGTTCGGGTGGTGAGTGAAGGCAGTGGCGCGCCGTTGGCGGGTATCAAGGTGAGCGTGGCCCGCCGCACCAGTGAAGGCAAGTGGCAATGGGTGCAAGGTGGCACCAGCGATGGCCAGGGAATGATCCGTTTTGATCCGCCGGGATTGGGCGAGGGTGGTGAATACCGGTTGCAGGCCAAAAGCCCCGTGGATGGCAGTTGGATAGTGTCAGAAGTTTTCAGCCAGCCAGGGCCGATGACCATCACCCTGGGCAATCTGCCCCTTAAGGTTCGATTGACCGATGCGGTTTCGGGCAAGCCATTGAGCGGGATCGATATCGTGGCTCATGAAGTCTTGGCCGACGGCAGTTGGCGCTGGACCAAAAAGGCCACCACCGACGGCCGGGGCCGGGTGGTATTCGATTTGCCGGGCTTGGGCAAGGGCCGGCAATATGTATTGATTTCCCGCCCTTATGGGGTGACTGTCAAGAGCCGGGTGCTGGATGCCCCGGGGAATTTTGCCTTCAAGGTGGGTTCTTTGCCGGTTCGGGTGGTGAGTGAAGGCAGTGGCGCGCCGTTGGCGGGTATCAAGGTGAGCGTGGCCCGCCGCACCAGTGAAGGCAAGTGGCAATGGGTGCAAGGTGGCACCAGCGATGGCCAGGGAATGATCCGTTTTGATCCGCCGGGATTGGGCGAGGGCGGCGAATACCGGTTGCAGGCCAAAAGCCCCGTGGACGGGACGTGGGTGTATTCTGGAGTCTTTTCCAAGCCAGGACAGAGAACCTTCATGCTGGGCAATGCCCCATTACGGGTTCGGTTGTCCAACAGCTTATCGGGCGCAAACTTGGCCGGCGTGGCCATCACCGCCCGGGAGATCATGGCCGATGGCAGTCTGCGCTGGGTCAAACGCCTGACGACCGACCAAAATGGCGAAGCGGTGTTTGATCTGGAAGGCTTGGGCAAGGGCCGGACCTATCGCCTGGATGCCCAACCCTATGAAATAAAAGTGAGAAGCGGTGTGATCGCATCTCCCGGCAGGTTTGACTTCAAAGTCGGCGCCTTGCCTGTGACATTGAAAGATCGCGACAGCGGCAACAAGCTTGCCGGCCGGAAGCTGGTTTTATGGGAGAAATCCAGCGATGGTAAAACCGTCTGGAAAAACAAAGGGATCACCAATAGCTCGGGAGTAGTCCGTTTCGATGACCTGGATCTGGGCAAAGGTAAAGTTTATCTGATTGAAGCCCGCAATCCTTTCGGCCAGGACAAATCCTTCTACAGCACGCCCGTCTTTGCTCCAGGTCCGGTGACCTTTGAGATTGCTGCTGGCGATTCCAGTGGACTGGATCGAAAAGCGCCGGAAGTGGGCATTCTGGCGCCCGCCAATTCCGGCAAGGTTGCCGCTGCCGGCTTCCAGGTCCGGGGCTGGGCCAAGGATAAACACGGGAAAATTCAGCAGGTCAACGTGACCGTTTCCGATCCCGTGGCTGGAGAGCATCAATTCAAGGCACGGATGGATGAAAACACCGGCCGCTGGGTGGCGGCAATTCCCGGCGGCGTAGTGACCGTCAATCAATCCGCCCGGGTTCGGGTGGATGCTTTCGATGACAAATATAATCGCCGTTCGGATGAAATAAGCGTGCAAGTCATCGATGACAAACGGCCACCTGTCATTACGATTCTTTCGCCAACAGCGGGTGATCTGGCGCCCATGGGATTTCTGGTGACGGGAACCGCAACCGATGAAACCGGCTTGACCCAAGTGACAGGGAAACTGTCCACCGGCCAAAGAGGCGTGGTTTTGGAGAAAGCCCTGGAAGTCTCGGAAAACGGCCATTGGGCGCTGGCGATACCACCTCACCTGCTTCAGATTGGGGAGCAGGTCACGGTAACGGTGGAAGGCAAGGACGATGCGGGGCATCCTGCCCGCGCCAAACGTACTTATTCCGTTGTCGGACCAGCTCAGGGTGACAGGCATTTGCTCAGCCGGATCACGTTTGGCGCCACGCCCCAGTTGCTGGAAGAAATCCAGCGTCTGGGACGACAGGAGTTTCTCCGCCGTCAGCTGCATCCGGAAGAAATTGATGACACGGCGGTGGAATCGCTGGTTGCCAGGATTGCCCTGAATAATACCGATGATTTGAGGCAAAGGGTGATTTACCGGATGCTCTTCAGTAAACGCCAATTGAACGAAGTGATGACCTGGTTCTGGGAAAATCATTTCAATACCTTCCGGGGCAAGGGGCGGCTCAAGTGGGAGCTTATGGAGAATCAGGCCTTTCGGGCCAATGCCTTGGGCCGGTTTCGGGATATTCTGGAAATCAGCGCTACCAGTGCCGCGATGTTGAAATATCTCGACAATGCCTATAGCCGGGCAGATGCCATCAATGAGAATTACGCCCGTGAATTGATGGAACTGCACACCGTGGGGCTCAATGGCGGCGGCTATACCCACCGGGATATTGTCGAAGTGGCAAGAGCGTTTACCGGTTGGCGTTTTGATTGGAGTGATCCGGATTCGGGACGTTTCGTTTTCGATGCCAAGCGTCACGATGAGGGAGAAAAGGTGGTGTTGGGGCATGTGCTGCCCGCCGGCCGGGGTATCGAGGATGGCCAGCAGGTGCTGGATATTCTCGCCAGCCATCCCGCCACGGCCCGTTTTATCTGCACCAAACTGGCCAGGGTATTTGTGAGTGACAAGCCCTCATCTGCCACGGTTGCGAGGTGTGCGACCGTCTTCCTGAACTCGGATGGCGATATTCGTCAGGTTGTCGGTAATCTGTTGTCTTCTGACGAGTTTAATGCCACGCGGACTTTTCATGCCAAGTTCAAGACGCCGCTTGAGATGATTACTGCATCGGTTCGGGCGCTGCAACCCAAAGTGGTGGGCAGCCGTGATCTGTTGTGGGAAATGCGGAATATGAGCATGGACTTGTTCTCCCAGCACATGCCGACCGGTTGGCCGGAGGTGGCGGAAAAATGGGTCGATTCCAACCAGATGATGGCCCGTTTCTACTTTGCCAATCATCTGGCGGCAAGGTTGCCAAAACCGGAAGACAAGCGGATCACTTATTTGGATTTGCCCAACTATTTTGCAGGGCTTGGCCTCGAAACGCCTGAAGGGGTTGTGGGCTATCTGTTCCAGATATTGACCAGTGGCGATTACAACCAGCAAGAATGGGATTTGGCCATGGCGTTTCTGCGGAAAGAAGATCCCCGGGGTTTTACCCTCCAGGATTCTGATGCCAATAGGCGTCTCCAGCAACTGACGGGTTTTGTCTTGTCACTGCCGGCAACTCAATTACAGTAAGGGAGAGATCCATGCATAGAAGAAAATTTCTCAAGAATCTACTGGCTTTGCCGGTGATTGGTGGTGGCATGATGTTCCGCAGCCCCCTGACCTTGGGGTTGAACAGCGCCCTGGCGGATACGGGACAGCTTCCCACCCTGGTGGTGATTTTTATGCGGGGGGGGAATGACGGCTTGAATACCGTCGTGCCCCATGGCGAAGACCGCTACTACCAATTGCGGCCGAATATCGCCATAGCCAGGCCGGGCAGTGGTCCAGGCGAAGCGTTGGACCTGGACGGCTTTTTTGGTTTTCATCCCGCCTTGGCGCCGTTACGTCCTTTTTATCAAAGGAATGAGTTGGCCATTATGCCGGCGGTTCATTATCCTGATGCCATTCGCTCTCACTTTGAAATTCAGCGCTTGTTGGAAGGTGGGGCTGTGAATCGGCAAGCTTCGGGATGGCTTAATCGTTATCTGTTGGCCAATCCAAGGGTTGCCAGTCTGCGTGGGGCGGCCGTGGGTGACAGGATGACATTTGCATTGCAAGGCAAGATCACGGTGCCAGTGGTCAAATCGTCAAATAACGCTTTTTGGGGAGCTTCGGAATACAAACAACGGTTGCCACAGTTGATGCGGGATGTTTATTCGCCGGCCGCTCCCAGGGCGAACCTTCATCCACTCTATAAAGCAGCTATTCAAGGCCTGGATACTGTTGATCTGCTGCAAGGGCAGAATCCGGAAAACTATACACCGGAAAACAACGCTCAATATCCAGATACTGCGTTCGGCCGAAACCTGAAGAGGTTGGCGCAGATTATCAAGGCCGGTATGGGGCTGGAAGTGGCCACGGTGGATAGCGGCAGTTGGGATACCCACGCCAGCCAGGGGAACGCGGAAGGGTATCATGCCCAAAAATTGGCGGAATATGCCCAAGGTGTGGCGGCTTTTTATTCTGATTTGCAAGGGTATCGGCAAAATTTACTGGTATTGACCATGACCGATTTCGGCCGCACGGCGAGAGAAAACGGCAGCAAGGGCACCGATCACGGCAATGCCGCCACCTGGATGGCGTTGGGTGGCAGCGTCAATGGCGGTATCCATGGAGATTGGCCGGGACTGGAAGACGACCAGCTTTATCTTGGGCGTTATCTGGCTCATACCATTGATTTTCGCGATGTCTTGGGTGAAGTTCTGAATCGCCATCTGATGGTTCCGGATCCGGCCGAGATTCTGGCTGGCCATGATTTTCAGCCTGTGGGTTTTCTTTAGAACTTAATAACATACTCAGCCTGCCCCTTTCCCGGAAAGGGGCGGGTGATGTGGGCTATATGTACCAAGCTTGCGCCACCGGCGCCAGTCTTCCGGCCGGTCCAGATCCCACTGGAGTGGCAGTTCGAAACAGTCGAGATGCAATTGATGTATCCGGCGCCGGGTTTCGGAAAGGACGGCGCCAGTTCCCCACGGCATGGCGGTGAACAGTTGCCGGCATGGACGCCTCAGGCCAATCAGTACGTAGCCACCGTCTTCCGCGGGTGCCAACACGATATTCTTGCCTTGGTTTAAAGCCAGGATGCCTCGTTGAAAATCGGCCACCGTCAGAGACGGGCTGTCACACCCGGCCAATAACGCTTGCTGGTATCCCAAACCCAAAATTTCTTCGAAAGCATGATGCATTTTCTCCCCCAAGGCCGCGCCTCGTTGCGGGTGAAGCGTGAGGGGAAAGCGTTTTGCCAGTGCCCGAAAAAAAGGGTGTTGAGTATCCGGGTAACAATACAGATGAATAGGCGCCGGTACTTCGTTGGCCAATGCATCTATAAGATTAAAAGTAAGGCGGGCTTGCAGGGCGGCGGCTTGCCGCGGGCTCAAAACCGGTATTAAACGGGTCTTTACCTGGCCGGGAATTGGCGCTTTAGTGAAGAGTATCAGTGCGCTTTCCATGGCGGAATCCAGGGGGAATGAAGAAACCTCCCGGTTTGGTAAAGGGTCGCCAATTTTGCAGGGGAAACGCCGATAAAATACAGGAATCTCAGCCACCACATGAGCAAAATGATTCTGGCGACGCCGAAGGTTTCCCAACGTCTTCCGGAACTGATGACTTTGGCCTTCAAGCAGAGTGGTTTGGAGCAGGCTTTCAGGCGCTTGCTGAGCGCAATATCTTCCATCAAGGGGAGGTCCGGAAAGCCGCCAACTTTCTCGAACGTTTCGCGTTGGACGAAGATGGCTTGATCGCCGGTGGCAATTCCGCTAAGGCGGGAACGGAGATTGATCAAACTGGCGATGACTTTTAAAAAAAACGGCTCTCCCGTCAGCTCGATGTCAAATCTTCCCCACTGATAGGTGCCTTGAAGGCCCTGATGAATGGTCTCCAAGGCGCCAGCGGGCAGATGGGTGTCGGCATGTAGAAAGAGTAGTATTTTGCCTTTGGCGAGCTTTGCCCCGGCATTCATTTGCCGGGCCCGCCCCTTGGGTGCCGATATGACCCGGTCTGCCCACGGTTTACTCAATTCAACCGTATTGTCCTGGCTGCCACCGTCCACCACAATGATTTCGGCGTCATTACGCAGCGGTTGCAGGGATTTCAGACAGGTTTCAATGCTTTTCGACTCTTGATAGGCAGGAATGATAATGGAAAACTCCATTGTTCCGCTATTTAACAACAACCACTGTTGTTCCCTCCGCTCGTCTTGCCACCCTTGGACTCGGCAGGGGGGCGTAAGGTGCCGGGAGGCGCGCACCAACGCTTGCCTTCCCCAGGTTGCGCCGGCGCGATACCGATAAAATCCTGTTTGAGCGGTCCTTCGGTAAGAAAGCGGAACGTGCGTTCGCACACCGCCATTCTCTGGCCGCGGACAAAAACATGTTCTTCATCGTCGTAGACTTTTTCGAATGGACCTTTGTAGATGACGGCGTGGCCATAATCGGTGCACTCAGTTCCGGACGGTTTGACGGCAGTGACCGTTACCGCGCGGAATTCAATGTTTTCCACCACTTGCCAGGGCTCAGCGCCCCATTTGTCCAGGCGGATAGCGGCAAAGCCGGCATCGGCAAAGGCCTGTAGGAATTCGTGTTCCTGCAGGGCGCCGGAAATACAGCCACTCCACAGCTGAGGATCTTCCTTTAAAGTTTCCGGTACGGGTTCGTCGCTGACGATATCTGAAATCGCAATCCGGCCACCGGGTTTGACCACGCGAAAAATTTCCCGGAATAACTGCCTTTTGTCGCCGTCGTCCACCAGGTTCAAAACACAATTGGATATCACCAGATCCACTGAGTTGTCGGCAACCAGGGGGCGTTCCTTTTTTTGCTTGGCTTGCCAGGCTTTCAGGGCCAATAGATCGTCGTGAGCGCGGACCGGATGTTCAGACAGATATTGGTCCAGTGCCGCCACGTCCAATGCCAGATCCTGAATGATTCCTTTCACGAAACGCACCCGCTCCCCTCCCAGCTTTTCCGCCATCTCGGGTTGATATTTGCGTGCCAGCGCCAGCATGGCATCATTCATGTCCACGCCAATCACAAACCCCTCTGGCCCTGTCAACTGAGCGGCCATATAGCAAATTTTGCCGGAACCCGATCCCAGGTCTAGTACCACGTCGCCTTGACGGACATAGCGGGATGGGTCGCCGCAGCCATAGTCTTTGTCGATGATTTCCTGGGGCAGCAGTGTCAATAAGTCCCGGTCATAGTCCACCGGGCAACACAAGGCTTCCTGGCGCTCCTTGGCGCCTTCGGCATAGCGGTCAAGTACATGGGTTTCAATACTCATTGTTTTTATCCTCTGGAAAAAAGCGGGTTAACGTTATGTAAGTCGTATTCTTTTGAAAAATCTTTCATGAGCCATGTCGTTTTCCTTTGTCTGGCCCATTATACCCATGGGTTATGACAGGTCAGGGAGGATTCGCCTATACTGGTGGTTTCAGTTTATTCACACTCGAACTTGTCATGAATCCCAATCTCAACCGTTTGCAACCCTATCCTTTTGAAAAACTGGCCAAACTGAAAAGTGGCGTGGAGCCTCCTTCCGAGACAAGCCCCATTGCGCTATCTATCGGCGAGCCCCAGGACCCGCCGCCCCATTTTGTTGCCGAAGCCGTCATCGGCCATCTGCACGGACTGGCCAGGTACCCTCTGACCCGGGGCTTGCCGGAATTACGGGAAGCTATCGCATCTTGGTTAATGGGCAGGTTCCAGCTAGGGGAGGGAGGGGTTGATCCTCAGACCCAAGTGCTGCCGGTCAACGGCACCCGTGAAGCGTTGTTTTCCTTCGCCCAGGCGGTGATTGATCCGGCCGCTCAACCCCTGGTGTTGATGCCCAATCCGTTTTATCAGATATACGAAGGGGCGGCGCTGCTGGCTGGCGCCGAACCCTGTTATCTTAATGCCACTGAAGAGACTGGATGGTTGCCGGATTTCGAGGCGGTGCCCGATTCGGCCTGGCGCCGTTGCCAGCTGCTTTATCTTTGCACGCCTTCCAATCCCACTGGCCAGGTTATCGGCCTGAAAATACTGCAATCGCTAATAGAAAAGGCACATCGTTATGACTTTGTGATCGCTTCCGATGAATGCTACAGCGAATTGTACGGCGATGAGTCTCCGCCGGGGCTGTTGCAAGCCGCCAAAGCCATGGGCAACGATACTTATTCACACTGTGTTGTTTTCCATAGTCTGTCCAAGCGATCCAGCGCGCCGGGGTTGCGGTCGGGGTTTGTCGCGGGCGACAGCGGAATTTTGGCCCGATATTTCAAATACCGCACCTATCACGGTGGCGCCATGCCGTTGCCCACTCAGTGGGCCAGCATCGCGGCGTGGAAGGATGAGAATCATGTGAAGGAGAACCGCAAGCAATATCGAACCCGGTTTGAGGTGGCTGAATTGATCCTGTCAGAAGTCATGCCAGTTGTGGTGCCGCCGGCGGGATTTTATTTCTGGCTGCCCACACCTATAGACGATACGGAATTTGCCCGTGATTTATACCAGCAGCACAATGTGACGGTGTTGCCAGGAAGCTTTTTGTCCCGGGAAGTGGCAGGTATCAATCCCGGCCGCAACCATGTCCGTATCGCCTGGGTGCATCCCCTGGAAACTTGCCAGGAAGCCGCCGGCAGAATCCGGGAGTTTGCCGAAAGTCTGTAGCTAATTTATAGACCACCCTGCCAGTTCCTTAAGCGAGATGGTGGAGGTTTTAGAAATACTTGACCGGAATGAATTTCTGAGATACGTTGTATCTCATATAACCCATTACAGGTGAGCGCAGATGGCTACGACTATGGTACATGTCCGCATCGATGAACAGGTAAAACGGGAAGCCACCGAGGCCCTGGAGAAAATGGGGCTGTCAGTTTCCGATGCCGTGCGGATGTTGTTGGTGCGGGTTGCCGCCGAGAAACGGTTGCCATTCGAGGTGCGGGTTCCCAATGTGGAGACTCTGGCAGCCATTGAGGAAGCCGAAGAGGTCATTCGTGAGCGGCGGACCCGCTTTCAGTCCGCCGATAATTTGATTTATGATCTCGAAAAAGAAGCCGGCTCGTAAACGAACCAAACCCCCCAGAGCCTGCGACTATACCAAGGCATTCCTCAAGGACTGGCGACGCTTGTCCCGGTCTGGGCGTTATGACATGAACCGTCTCAGGACGGTTATGTTGCAACTGATCAATGGCGAAAATCCCTTACCGTCTGAGTTGAAGGACCACCCATTGTCTGGTGACATGCAAGGCTTGCGGGAATGCCATATAGGCGGGGATTTCCTGTTGATTTACCGTCTGGACGACCACAAAGCCGGGGAGATGGTCGTCTTCGTCAGAGCGGGAACCCATGCGGAACTGTTTGAATGAAGCGCCGGATTGACGGCGAGCCTTGGGGATGATCTTTAACCCGGATATTTCACCAGCCGGCTTTGGGCCTCTGGATAAATAACGGATGTATCAACATAAATCACGGTGATTCCTGACAAAAGACAACAGCCATTTTGTCTTCGGTCCAATCCGGCACCCACACGCGCCTGTCCTGCGCCATCATCCGGAATGCTGATGAAATTTCCGGGTTAAGCGCTCTGGTGCTTTCCCACAGGATGTATGCTTAGCGGTGATAACCTGCCAGTTCCACATACCCCTGGCCGCTGACGGGTTTGCCTCGATGCCTGCCTTGGATATTGACGGCCCCTTCCCAATACTTGAAAGTCAAATTCAATTCCTGATTGGGAATGACGGGCTCAATGGTCAAGTCCAGATCATATTGGGGGACTTGCAGTCGCCATTTGGCGGGGTATTCGATGCCGGTTTGGGGGGATTGCCAGGTGGCCAGGGGTTGAATGGAAACGTTATTGTGGTCTAGCCGCGCCAAACCACCTTTGACATCAATCAAGGTACCGGCACTATGGGAATCGGTTTGCCCGTTTTTAAGACGCAGGCGGTAGAACATCACGTCGTAACCATCCGACAGTTGCAGCGCGAACCAGTCCCATCCTGCCTGATCTTTTGAAAGAGCGCTGGTGCTCCATTCCCGGTCCATCCAACTGTTGCCCGCCACAGAGTAGAAATGGTTGCCGATTTGGAGGGTGCCTGTGGTGGGCAGACGGGTAAAGGAATAATAATGGGAGGCTTGGCCCGGGCCGGCGCCTTTTTTGCTAAAACCGCGATCCCCTTGCAGGACGATGGGCTTGGCGGGGGATAATGTTAAATCGAGGCGGATTTGCTTTTCATGGGCTTGGAGTCTCAAGGGAAAATCCGTGCCTTCGACTGGCGTGATTGACCAATCATCGAGCCATATATGCAGTTTTTCCTTGCTGGCCCCAGCCAGGCCCGCGGCGCCCCGGCTGAAACGCTCGAAAGCATGGAAACGGCCTGTATCGGCGTCGGTCAAGGCGAAATGGGCCATGTAGATCTGGTTGGTTCGCCATGCCGATGAGGATTGAGGCTTGACAGGGGACAGGGAGATGCGGAAAAAGGTCAGTTCATAACCAAAGCGGCGTCCACTGGCGTCTTTCAGGTTTCCGGTGAAATACCACCACTCGGTTTTGTAATCGTCGTGCGGGCCGTGGTCGGCGGGAAAAGAAAAGGGCCGGGGGGCGAGCACTTTGGCATAGCCTTCTGAAGCGCCAGCGGTCAAGGTATTGATGACAGCGTGGTTAGTGGTTTGGGGGTGAACGGCTGCTTTTTGCAGGCGCCAGACAGCAATGATCCCAACCGCCAGAATGACAGTGAGAGTGAAAAAGCGTAATTTACCAGCCAAGGAATTCAGGTGGAATGAATTAATTGGACAAAGGCCGGTGCTCCAGCCAGGCAATCTGATAGGGCTGGAGAAGGATTTGCGAAGTGAGTTGTTGGGTATCCAGTAACGAATGCCAAGGGCCTTCCGGCAGCAACACGCTGTTTGGGGTGGGCTGAAGATTGTGAAGCGCGAGAATGGTCTGGCAGCCATCGTGGCTTTGCCGTTTTAAGGCAAATACCCCAGGTCCTAAATCCAGAATGGTTTGCGGGCTGTCTGGATGGAATGCGGCTTGCTCCCGGCGTAACGAGAGCAAGCGGGTCAATCCCTTGAAAACTTGGGCTTGGGGGGTTTTGGGGTTTTTAAACAGCATGATGAGTTCATCATAAGACCATTTGTGCCGGTTGATGGCCCGGGGCGCGCCGGTTTTTTCGACGCCTTCCGTATCATTGGGAGTGGCAAACAGGCTGGGCATGTAGGTAGCCGGGATACCTTGCAACGCCAGCATGATGGCGTGGCTGCATAAAAACCGTTGCACCGCGAATGCGTCGAGTCCGTGGCAGGTGCCCTGCATGGCGCTGAACCAGGTGATATTGAGTTCGTAAGGCGATTCGCTGCCGTCCGGGTTGGCGCGCATGGAGACCAGTCCGCCATAACTTTTCATGGCCTGCGCCAGGGCGTTGATTTCTTCTTGGGGGACCAGCCCTTCCAGAGGCCTGAGACCAATGCCGTCGTGGCAAGCGAGGAAATTCAAGAAAGTACAGCCTGCCGGTGGCGGTTCCAATTGTTTTGCCCACTCGGTCAGGCGGCGGGCGTCGGCATGATAAAGGGCGTGGAGCACCAAAGGGGGCAGGGGAAATTGATAGACTACATGGGCTTCGTCTCCGTTGCCGAAATAACTGATATTTTCTCGGTGAGGGACGTTGGTTTCGGTGATGAGTATGGTGGCAGGGGCGACTTGATCCACCACATCGTGCAGCAGCTTGACCACCTCGTGGGTTTCCGGCAGATGGATGCAGGGAGTGCCGATTTTTTTCCAAAGATAGGCAATAGCGTCTAAACGAATCTTTTGTGACCCCTTATTGATATACAGGAATAAGATATCCAGGAATTCAAACAGTACCTTTGGATTTTGAAAATTGACATCGATTTGATCGGCGCTAAAAGTCGTCCACACCCATTTAGGGCCCCTGATCGTTTCAAAGCAAGTCAACACTGGGTGAGTACGGGGGCGTACCACCATGGATAAATCGCTGTCCGGATCCGCTTCGATAAAATAGTCCCGGCCAGGTTCCAGGTCCTTCAGAAAGTTTTGGAACCATCGGTGCTGACTGGAGACGTGGTTGATGACCAGGTCGGTCATCAATTTAAAGTCCCGGGCAATTGCTTCGATATCCTCCCACGTGCCCAATTCTGGATTTACCCGGGAATAATCAATAACAGCGAAACCGTCATCGGAACTATAAGGGAAATAGGGCAGGATATGGACGCAGTCAATCACGCCGCTCAAATTTTCCCTCAGAAAACGGTGCAGGGTTTGCAAAGGTTTTTCATTTGCCTGACGTAGGCTGTCACCGTAGGTGATAAGTACACTGTCCTTTTCGTCCCAGCGCTGATTTACCGGCGCCGGCGTAATTGGACGGAACGCCTGGAGCTTGGCCAGGAGTTTGCGGGTTAACGCCGGGGCTTGTTGGGCGCCGTAGAGAAACCTGAGCCTGGCCTCAAGGCGCTCTTTTATCACCGGGGAAAAACGGTTGGAAAAAGCCATTAATCGCGAAAGTTGATGAACTGCAACGGAAGATCCAATTTTGCTTCGCGCAAAGTTTGTATTACCTTCTGAAGATCGTCGCGTTTTTTCCCGGTGACCCGGATTTTCTCCCCCTGGATGCTGGCTTGTACCTTCAGTTTGGTGTCCTTGATCAGCTTTGTGATTTTCTTGGCCAGCTCCTTGTCGATGCCCTGACGCAAAGTCACTGTTTGGTGAGCGGCTTGACCGCTGATTTGTGGTTCGCCAATATCTAGGCAAGCAATATCGACGCCCCGTTTGCTCAACTTCATTTGCAGAATATCGAGCATCTGTTTGAGCTGAAAATCATTTTGAGCGTGCAGGGCGATTTGCTCTCCTTCCAACTCGAAACGTGCGCCCGACCCCTTGAAATCAAAGCGGGTGCTGACCTCGCGGTTGGCTTGATCCACTGCATTGGCGGCTTCGTGGAGATCGATTTCGGAAACAATGTCAAATGAAGGCATTGGAATTCTCTATGGTTTGTTTTTAGTTATCTTTCTTCGTGGAAGGCGTCTTCATCCCCTTCGGTGGGAAAACTGTCATCGCTCCATTCTTCTCCCCCTTCTTCCAGGCCCATCTCGGAAAACTGGATATCATCGGCTTCCACGTCATCGATTGGGCCGGTCCAGTCTTCGGGTTCTTCAATGGGTTCCAGATTCATCTCCGGCCAGACGTCAACGTCAATTTCATCCACGTTGCCGTCGAAATATTGAATTTCAATGGTGCCTGCATCTTCGTCGATGACGACGACTTCAAACTTTTGGTTGGTATCCAGATCCAGATACCAATTGCCTGCAATGGGATCGGCTTCTGTCATGGCGCCCTCCGCATGGATTGGTCGAGATGCATCGTCTTTGTGGGACCCTGAAGTTCAGGGATGGTTTCTGCCAGAATCGTATCACAACCAAAAAAGGAGAAAACCCTACTTAACCTGGATCTTCCACCAGCTGGCTCTGAGTCCCTGTATAAGTAACTGATGTATAAACAGAAATCACGGAGATTCATGAAAAAAGCAAGAACCATTTTGTTCCCGGCCCTGGCCGGTCCTGGCAAGCCTGGGCTTGAATTTCCCTCAAGCCATATAGCTATGCCTTTCAGTCCAATTCGGCGCTTAGTCGCACCTGTCCTGCGCCATCATCCGGGATGCTGATGAAATATCCGGGTTAACGTTTTTTTGTCCGCATGATGATTTCGTAGGCTTCGCGTATCTTTTGGGTTTTCTCTGTGGCGATTTTTACCATTTCCTCAGGCAACCCTTTGGCCACCAGCTTGTCGGGGTGGTGTTGACTCATCAACCGCCGGTAAGCTTTTTTGACTTCGGCAACGCTGGCATTGCGGGAAAGTCCCAGCACGGCATAGGCGTCAGTAAGGCTCGGTTCCCGTGGTGCCGGTCTTCTGCGGTGATAATGGCGGCCTTGCTGATAACGGGCTTGGGAAAAGCGCAGTTGTGCCTCCATGAAAGCTCTCAGGGCTTGAAATTCAAAGCGGGAGAACCCCAGTTGTTCACAAATGTGCAGTAATAAGCGCTCTTCGATGGGGTGAAGGTGGCCATCGGCAAAGGCGGCCTGTAAGAGAATTTCAATAAAGACCCGGATGAGTGTCGAACGCCGGCCCACTTCGTGACGGAACTGTGCCAGTGTGTCATCCAGGGGGAAATGAGGGGATTTGCCTTCGTTGAACAGGCGGATGGCGGCTTCGCGCATTTCCCGGGGCAATTCCATCCGCTCCATGATTTGGCGGGCCATGTCGATTTCCGCTTCTGTGACTCTGCCGTCGGCTTTGGCCAGATGTCCCATCACCGAGAAAGTGGCGGTGAAAAAGGCCATCTGGATCCGTTCCTGACGCCCCGGTTCGATCCGGGCGAAGGGTTCCATACCTTCCATGCCCCGGTCGAACTGATGGCCAATGGCCGCCCCCATCAAAGCGCCCAGCGGCCCGCCCAGCATAAATCCGAAAGTTCCCCCAAAAACTTTACCCAGCCAGCTCATATTGTTGCAGATCGCTTGCGAAAATGAATAAAAAATCCCATTATGGCATTTTTATGTGCCAAGGAAAAAATACCCATGCCTCCTGTAACCTTGTATGAATCGAATCTGCAAAGCCTGAAATTATTGGGGCGGGGCAAAGTCCGGGATATTTACCAAGTCGATGCCGGACATTTGCTGATTGTCACCACCGATCGCTTGTCCGCGTTTGATGTGGTATTGCCCGATCCCATTCCTGAAAAGGGGCGGATTTTGACCCGGCTTTCCAATTTTTGGTTTGCCCGGATGGAGAAGGTGATTGTCAATCATTTGGTGAATGTGCCTATCGAGGATGTATTGCCCAACGCCCAGGAGCGGGACCAGGTGAGTGGCCGGGCAGTGGTAGTCAAAAAACTTCAGCCATTGCCGGTGGAAGCGATTGTCCGGGGTTACTTGATTGGTTCCGGTTGGCGCGATTATCAGCGCGCCGGGGCAATCTGCGGCATTCCCTTGCCGGCGGGGTTGCAGCAGGCGCAACCATTGCCTGAGCCCATCTTTACCCCTTCCACCAAGGCGGAAATTGGCGCGCACGACGAAAACATCGATTTTCCCCGGACCATTGAATTATTGGGGCGGGAGATGGCCGAAAAGGTGCGGGAGGTGAGTTTGCGGATTTACGCCGAGGCTGCCGAATATGCCAGAGGGCGGGGTATTATTATCGCTGATACCAAGTTTGAATTTGGCGTGGATAAGGAAGGAAATTTATATCTTATCGATGAACTGCTGACCCCGGATTCTTCCCGGTTTTGGCCGGTGGATCAATACCGCGTGGGGATCAGTCCGCCCAGCTTTGACAAGCAATTTATCCGCGATTACCTGGAGGCCATCGGTTGGAACAAGAAACCGCCGGCGCCCCATTTGCCACCGGAGATTATTGCCAAGACAGCAGAGAAATACCGGGAGGCGGAAAGACGTTTGATAGACGGGGATTCAAAGTAAACCGTGTTCCGCAAAGGAGTAGATTTCACCGTCGCCGATGATAATGTGGTCCAATACACGAATATCGAACAGCGCCAGGGCTTCCCGCAGTTTTTCAGTGATCGCCCGGTCTGCCTGGCTTGGCTCGGCCACACCCGAAGGGTGGTTGTGGGCGAAAATGACCGCTGCGGCGTTTAATTCCAGCGCCCGGCGGGCAACTTCCCGAGGATAGACACTGCTGGCATCCAGTGTGCCCCGGAACAATTCTTCAAAACGAATCACCCGATGACGGGTATCCAGAAACAAAGCGGCAAAGACTTCGAAAGGATAATCACGCAAATGACGCTGCAAAAAAATCTTGGTGACTTCCGGATCCTTCAACGGTTCTCCCCGCTGCAAGGTTTCTTGCAGATGGCGGCGGGCAATTTCCATCGCCGCCTGGAGCTGAGCGTATTTGGCCAATCCCAACCCCTTGTGCTCCGTGAATTGTTTGGCATCTGCGTCAAGCAGGGCGCGCAGCGAGCCGAACTCTTTGAGCAGATCCCGCGCCAGGTCCACTGCGCTTTTGCCCCGCATTCCAGTACGCAAGAAAATCGCCAGCAATTCTGCATCGGAAAGGGCTTGAGGGCCGCGTTCCAACAGTTTTTCCCGGGGCCGTTCTTGAACCGGCCAGTCGTTGATTGCCATAGTGATACTGATAAGTTGTTGAAAATACCTAATCCAAGCATAGACCAATGAATCGATCTTGCAGGGGCCGGACTTTGGTAGGGGTGACAGGAGGTATTGCCGCCTACAAATCGGCGGAACTGGTGCGGCTTCTGCGCCGCCGAGACCATGAGGTCCAGGTGGTGATGACCGAATCGGCTACCCGTTTTGTCAGCCCGTTGACTTTCCAGGCGTTATCAGGCCGCACTGTCCGGACCTCGTTATGGGACGAGGCTGGCGAGGCGGCCATGGGCCATATTGAACTGGCGCGCTGGGCTGACCGTATTTTGGTGGCGCCGGCAAGTGCCGATTTTCTGGCTAAACTTAATACAGGGTTGGCGGATGACCTGTTGGCGACGCTTTGCCTGGTGGCGGAATGCCCCCTGTGGGTTGCCCCGGCCATGAACCGTTCCATGTGGCGGCATCCAGCGACTCAGGCTAACGTCAAAAGTTTGCAGCTAAGGGGGGTGAAAATTTTGGGGCCAGCCGAAGGGGAACAGGCCTGTGGCGAGACTGGGCCAGGACGGATGTTGGCGCCGGAGGAAATACTCTCTTCCTTGGAGGCCGAATTGCAAGCAGGACCGTTACAGGGAACCAGAGTGATGGTAACAGCGGGACCCACCCGGGAAGCCATCGACCCAGTACGATATATCAGTAACCGCAGTTCCGGGAAAATGGGGTACGCGGTTGCCCAGGCGGCCCGGGAGGCCGGCGCTGTGGTCACCTTGGTGACCGGGCCAACGGTATTGACGCCGCCGCAGGTAACAAAATTGGTTCGAGTAGAAAGTGCCGGGGAAATGTATGAGGCGGTGATGAAATGGGTAGAGGGGCAAGATATATTCATTGCAACTGCAGCAGTGGCCGACTACGCACCAGTTGAAAAGGAAAAGAATAAAATCAAAAAAAAACCTGAAACAATACAATTGGAGCTGACTCGTACCCCCGATATTCTGGCGTCGGTGGCTGCGTTGGAGAACAAACCCTTTACTGTCGGGTTTGCGGCTGAAACCCGATCCCTGGCGCAATACGCCAGGGAAAAATTGGTCAGGAAAAACCTGGATATGATTGCCGCCAATATCGTCGGGGAAAAGCAAGGTTTTGAGGTGGAAGACAATGCTTTGGATGTATTTTGGCCGGGTGGAGAAACTCATCTTTCCCTTTCCTCTAAATTGACATTGGCCCGGCGACTGATTGGCTTGGTGGCGGAACGTTATGAAGCACGAAATTCAACTGAAAATACTCGATGATCGTTTGGGAGAAACCATTCCTTTGCCGGAATACGCAACTTCCGGCTCTGCCGGATTGGATCTCAGGGCTTGTTTGGAAAGCCCGTTGACATTGGCACCGGGGGAAACCGCACTCATCCCCACGGGGTTGGCCATTCACATAGGCGATGCTTCCCTTGCCGCGGTACTGTTGCCCCGTTCGGGTTTGGGTCACAAGCACGGTATCGTCCTGGGGAATCTGGTGGGATTGATTGACTCCGATTATCAGGGAGAGGTGATGGTGTCTTGTTGGAACCGGGGCGTGGAAAGTTTCACCATTCAAGTGGGCGAGCGGATTGCGCAAATGGTGTTTGTACCCGTGGTGCAGGCAGAATTCCAGGTGGTGAAAGAATTTTCAGAATCTGAAAGAGGCAAGGGTGGATTCGGTCATACGGGCCGCCACTGACAATGGGAATTTGATATGAGCCTGGTGCGTTTATTGATTTTTTTATTCAGTGCCGTGTTGTTGGTGCTGACTTTGGTGGTGGGAACCACCTATTATTTCTCCTGGTTAAAAACCCGTGAACTTCAAAATCAGCAGCTTCACGCCCTTGCCAACGTCACCGCCTCTCAACTTGCCAGTCGAAGTCGGGATTTAGTTGCAGTGGTAGAGGGTTTGAGTCAAGATCCTGGCATAGCCAATGCGTTGACCCTGGGGGGGGAAGTGCTTCAATTTGAGGAACGCCAGGCTCAGCAGGTGATACCCAGTGCCCTGCTTGTCAGGTTGTTGCCGAAGGGTAGCTACTCCTTGGATGAAGCACGCAAGCCAGCCATGGGTTATGCGGATTTGGACTTGGTTCACCAGGCTGAAATCGGCGAACCACCTCCTGTGGCCCATGCTTTTGCTTCCTCTGACCGCCATATTGCTGTTGCCAGGGCAATTAAAAATGAAGGGGAAACCATTGGCGTCCTGCTGGCCAGTATTTCCCTAAAGTGGTTGCAAGCTTCGGTTCCAGCGCCTGAGGCGGGCGCACTGGCATTGCGCCAAGGTGACTTAACCTTGGCATTCAAAGGGAATAGCCAATTGCAGTCTGAACCGGATAATGGCCACTTTTCAGTGGCAGGTACCCCTTGGGAAATCCGGTTTTGGGTGCCTGCGCCACAACTTGGCAATACTTTAACCTACGGTATTACCTGGATTGCAGCGCTAGCTGTCATGGGGATACTGTTCTACTTTGGATTACGCAAAGTGAGAAGTGCTTTGCGTAAAGATGAAACCACTTTTTACAGTTTGGTGAACGATTTAGTGGCTGGACAAGCCCAGGGGAGTTACTCGGTAATCCTCCAGGAATTACAGCCTCTCATCAATCGCTTGATGCACTTGAATCGAAGGGTGGTTAGGCAGTCTCCGCAGATAACCGTTGAGGAAGCAGGCGAAAAGCCTGCCGCGCTGCCTGAGAAGGGAGAGGAGAAGCCAGCTGCGACACAACCAGCCACGTTTTCCGAGCCCGAGCCGGAAGAGCATGCTATCAATGTGAGTGAAGATATTTCAGTACCGGAAGCTATTTTCCGGGCTTATGACATTCGTGGCGTGGTGGGCGAAGATCTGTCCCCGGACATTCTGTTTGTCTTGGGCCGGGCGATTGGCAGCGAGGCGTATGCCCAGGGGGATCAGAGCGTGATAGTGGCGAGGGATAAGCGCGAATCCAGCGCCGAATATGCCCGGGCATTGATGGAAGGGATAAAATCCAGCGGGCGGGATGTGATAGATTTGGGGCCCGCACCCACGTCTTTGGTTTATTTTGCCACTCAGTATCTGACTTCCCGTTCCGGGGTAATGGTTACTGCCAGTCATAATCCCGCCAAGTATAATGGCCTTAAAATCGTGCTGGGGGGCGAACCCTGTCACGGGGAAAAGTTGAAGCAGCTGAAACAACGCATCGATGCGGGAGACTTTACTTCGGGCATGGGGGCGTTGGAAAGCCAGGATTTGACTGCGGACTACATTGGCGCGGTAGTGGAGGATATTCAAATCGGCCGGCCTTTGAAAGTGGTAGTGGATTGTGGGGGTGGGGCGGCTGATCCCCTTGTGCCCATGTTGCTGCGTACATTGGGCTGCGAAGTCATGGAAATCCATACGGATAGGGACCCGGATCCAACCCATCCCGAAGCTTTGAAAGAATTGATTGCCAGAGTCAAATCCGATACCGAGGTGGAACTGGGATTGGCCTTTGATGGCGACGGCGACCGTATGACCGTGGTGGATTCGGAAGGCAAGATGATTCTCCCTGACCAGGTTTTGATGGTGCTTGCGGCCGATGTGCTTTCCCGGGAGCCGGGTGGTGATATTGTGTTTGATGTCAAATGCAGCCGGCATCTGGCGGGATATATCGTGCAACACGGTGGCCGGCCGGTGATGTCCGCTTCAGGCTATGGCAATATCCGCAAAAAGATGGAGGAAGTCAATGCCGTGATGGGCGGTGAGTTCAGCGGTCATTTGGTGATCAAGGAACGTTGGTACGGTTTTGACGATGCTGTCTATGGCGCTGCCCGGTTGCTGGAAGTCTTGTCCGCGGAACCCTTCTCTCCCGCCGAGGTATTTGCGGAGTTGCCTGAATCCGTCGCCACACCGCAATTGAGTGTGGAAATGAACGAAGGATCCCCGGCAAAAATCATGCAAGCCCTTTCCAGTTCAGTGGACACTTATTTTACTGATGCCAAAGTGAGCAAACTGGATGGCTTGCGCGTGGATTTCGCTGATGGTTGGGGTTTGGTGCGCGCTTCCAATACCACCCCCAGCCTGGTTTTCCGCTTTGAAGCCGATGACGAGGAAGCGCTGGCCCGGATTCAGACCCGGTTTAAGGAATGGCTTGAAACCCTGGATGAGCCATTTGATTTGCCCTTTGGCAATCGTTTTCAGGAAACGCTTGATTATGGATAAACAACCGCCATTGCCGGAAGATTTTGCCGGCCGGATTGCCCATGTTCTGATTGAATCCTTGCCCTATATCCGCCGCTTCCGTGGCAAGACCGTGGTGATCAAATACGGCGGCAATGCCATGGTGGATGACAGACTCAAGCACGGTTTTGCCCGGGACGTGGTGCTGCTGAAACTGGTGGGTATCAACC
>Ga0256841_1001443_pt1 | contig 20631 bp, 16 predicted proteins | sample 356308metaG_FD_185971 | JGI IMG/M metagenome (GOLD analysis project Ga0256841, IMG submission 185971) | Hydrothermal vent microbial communities from Mid Atlantic Ridge, Atlantic Ocean - 356-308 | ecosystem: Environmental > Aquatic > Marine > Hydrothermal vents | place: Atlantic Ocean: Mid... | reverse complement strand
TTTCACAAGTATTGGAAACGGCTTACCGCACCTACCGCAATGAAAATATAGGGGCTATCCTTCTTGCAACAGATGGCAATTACAACAAGGGCTCGCACCCGCTTTACACCAACCCTCAACTACAAGCCCCTATATATACCCTAGTGATGGGAGATACAACTCATCCAAAGGATATCTCCATTTCAGCTGTCTATCACAATGATATCGCCTACTTGGGAGATTTATTTCAAGTGCATGTAGATATTCGAGCCCATCTGTTGAAGGGAAAAAAAGGTCGGTTACAAATCCTAGGGAAAAAGAATGGGAAATTCACCTCTCTCGATCAAAAGGATTTTGTGATCGAACAGACGGACTTTTTCAAATCATATACCCTATCCATCCCTGCGCTGACTTCAGGATACCAAAGATATATCGTCAAAGTAACCCAATATTCCGATGAAATAAATACAGACAATAACACTTCCAACTTCTATGTGGATGTCCTGGAAGCCAGACAAAAAATTCTTATCATTGCCGATGGTCCTCATCCCGATATAGGCACCATCAAACAAGCTCTTGCCGCCAATAAAAACAATCAGGTCACCATTCAATATGCCGATGATTTTAATTTTTCATCTAGGGAAACAGACTTGGTCGTCCTTCATCAACTTCCCTCCTATCTGCATCCAGTATCGAAACTGCTAAAAGATTTAAAAGAAAAACACATCCCTACTCTCTTTGTCACCGGACTCCAGACAAAATATCTTGCATTGAATGAAGCGCAGGATGCTGTATTTATTCGACCGGGTAACCGAGCAAAGATCAGTGAAGTTACCGCTAGTATTAACAGGAGTTTTAATGGATTTCATCTTTCGGAGATGCTTTCCTCCAATCTCGAGGGCTTTCCCTCCCTTGTCACTGCCTATGGTAGTTTCAAACCTAAACCCAATGCACAAGTATTCTTGAAGCAAAAGATACTCAAGGTTGAGACGGAGAATCCACTTATGGTTTTCTCTAATAGAAACGGACGCAAGTGTGGTGTCCTTTGTGCAGAGGGAATTTACAAATGGAGGCTCTTTGATTTTTTACACTACCATACCCATGATATTACAGAAGAACTCATCCAAAATATTGTTCGATATCTAATAGTAAAAGAAGATAAGAGTAGATTTAGGGTTAAACCGACGCAAGCTTTTTTCAAGGAAAGCGATCGAGTGAGATTCTATGCGGAACGCTACAATAGTATCTATGAAAAAGACAATTCCGCAGAAGTGGACTTTACCCTCAAAGATTCAGCAGACAATACATACAAGTACACTTTTTCCCGAACAGAAGATGCTTATACATTAGATATTGGAAAACTCCCTGCAGGGACTTACAAATATACAGCATCTACCCAATTAGATGGAATCATAAAACATAAAAGTGGCTCATTTACTGTATCGATAATCGATATTGAAAATACGAAGACAAATGCCAATTTACCGTTATTGCTCGCTTTAGCCGAACAATCGGGAGGCCAGACTATTTACCCTTCGCAACTCGACAGTTTACCCCAACTAATTCGAGCTGAACATCGACTTAAACCCATTTCATACAACACGGTTCGGACTAGGCCTCTCATCCACCTCAAATGGCCTCTGTTTCTTCTTCTTCTCACCCTTTCTATTGAATGGTTCCTAAGGAGGTATCATGGTAAATACTAAAATCTTTACAAAATACAAACCATCTCTACCCCTTACCTTGAGGTTGTCGAGGAGTTAAACTCATTTCGAAGCATCATGAAATAGCTCCCATTACAAAAAAAGGGTAGAGGATCAACCACTGGAGCCAAAAGTTAATTGTATTTTTGCTCGCCTAGATCAATCGAGAAAACATTGAAAAAAGACATTAAACATATTGCCATTGCGGGAAATATCGGAGCAGGAAAAACAACGCTCTGTGAAAAACTCGCACATCATTTTGACTGGGAAGTGCTCTATGAATCTACGGACAACAACCCCTATCTAGAAGATTTTTATCATGATATGCGCCGGTGGTCCTTCAATCTACAAATCTATTTTCTAAACAGTCGTTATAGACAAATTCTCGATATACAATCAGGAGCTAATCCGGTCATTCAAGATCGGACAATCTTTGAAGATGCCTTCATTTTTGCTCCTAACCTTTACGATTTAGGACTTATGGCTAAGAGGGACTTCGATAACTATCTCACCCTTTTCAATACGATGGTCTCACAAGTCAACTCGCCGGATTTACTCATTTACTTGAAGGCTTCAATCCCCACATTAGTTAATCACATCCAATCCAGAGGAAGAGATTATGAAGGCAATATGAGCATAGAATACCTTAAACGGCTCAATAAAAAATACAACGATTGGATCTCCACTTACGATAGTGGCCCTTTACTAATCGTTGATGCCGACAAACTGGATTTTAAAAACAACCCCGAAGACCTTGGAGAAATTATCAACAAAGTGGATGCTGAATTATTTGGTTTATTCTAATGAATGTACTCCGTATCCAATCCCTACTTTCCAAACTCGATGAACAGAATGCACACCTCATCGCGGTAACCAAGCACCATCCACCTGAAGAGATTCTGCTCCTATATGAGATGGGATTAAGAGATTTTGGAGAAAACAGAGTACAGGAACTACTTGAAAAAAAAGAAGCAATGCCCGGGGATATTCGCTGGCATATGATCGGGCATCTACAGCGTAAAAAGGTAAAAAAAATTGCACCCTTTATTCATCTTATCCAATCATTAGATCGGATACCTCTATGGGAAGAAATAGACAAGCAAGCAAAACGAAATCATCGAATTATCCCTGCACTCCTAGAGATAAAAGTGGCTAAAGAATCTTCCAAAACCGGTTTTGATAGCGCCCCACTCCTTCAATTTTTAAAGGATAACGGTCACTTGGAATACCCCAATGTACGGATCGATGGTATTATGGGAATGGCAAGCTTTACTGCAGATAAACAGCAAGTCAAAAACGAATTTGAACAGCTCCATAATATATTCATAAAGCTAAAACGGAACCATTTCAAGTCACCTAACTTTCAATATCTTTCTATGGGTATGTCGGGAGACTTTACTATAGCATTAGAGGCAGGATCCAATATGGTAAGAATAGGCTCTTTACTGTTTTCCAATTAGTCCTCAAACAACCTCCGCTAATCTTTGTTTTTATTTTTTCTACCCTTGCGAGAGCTCGCCCTCCCTTTGCCTTTGCGATGTCCACTTCCCCCTCGATCAGATCGGGATCTTCGTCCGCCATATCCTCCGGTAAATCTCTTTTTACGGGCATTTTGTTTGGACGAACGCTTTCCACTTCCATGAAGCTCTTCCGCATATTCTACATTGACTGGGACTCCTTCAAATTCAAGGTGTGAGACACCATTGACAAATAAATCTGCAACATCTTTTTCCAATTCAATAAAGGAAAAATTCTTAAGAACCTCTATCTTACCTATCGAAAACTCATCGGAACGAAAGAGCTCATTGACTAACCCAATAAGGCGAGCGGGGTTTAGCCCATCTCGTTTCCCGACACTCACAAATACTCTTTTGAACTTCGAGGCATTGCGCCCTCCTCGTTCTTCTCTTTCTTTTCTAGACTTTTTGCCGGATATATTAAGATCTCTTGCATTGCGATAGTAGGCCAAAAAACGATTGAACTCTGCAGAGACAAAATGTTTTATCAGAGTTTCTCTATCTAATCCCTCCAGCTTTTTATAAATCTCAGGGAGAAAGGGTTTTATTTGTTTTTCATCGACTTCTACCGCCTTGACTTTGTCGATTAATGATAATAACTGAGTTTGACAAATTTCCGAGCCACTTGGTGCAACCAGTTGTTTAAACTTTATCCCACTACTACGCTCTATATCTCGTATCTTACGCTGCTCTCTAGAGTGTATAATCGAAAGAGATGCCCCACTTTTACCCGCTCTTCCCGTCCTGCCACTTCTATGGACATAGACCTCCGGATCATCGGGAAGGTTATAGTTGATTACATGAGTCAAGTCATTGACATCAAGTCCACGAGCCGCTACATCCGTCGCTACCAAGATTTGAAGTTGTCTACCTCGAAACTTACCCATCACATCATCTCTTTGCGATTGGGAGAGATCTCCATGAATGGCATCTGCATTATACCCATCTTGCATGAGCTTTGCGGCGACTTCCTTGGTATCTTTTCTAGTTCGACAAAATACTATTCCATAGATTCCGGGATGCACATCAGCCAATCGCTTGAGCAACTCATATCTATCCTTCGCATTGACCATATAATATCCATGAGAGACATTATCCGCGCCGGCATTGACTCGTGCTACAGAAAATCGAAGGGGATCCTCCATATACTTTTTTGCTATCGATAGTACACGATCAGACATCGTAGCCGAAAATAAAAGCGTCTGGCGTTCTCCTGGCACATGACTGAGAATCGAATCAAGATCCTCCTGAAATCCCATGGAGAGCATTTCATCTGCTTCATCGAGGACTACTCGTCTAACAGCCCCAAGCTTTAATTTCTTCCGCTTAATCAAATCCAATGTACGTCCCGGTGTTCCAACCACGATTTGAGCCCCTTTCTTAAGGGCTCTAATCTGAGTTTCTATATTAGTCCCACCATATACAGCGAGTATATTAATCCGTTTAAGATGCTTAGCGTACATCTCCATATCCCTAACAATCTGGATGCATAATTCACGTGTAGGGCACAGTACAAGCGTCTGTGTTTCTGTATTTTTTGGATCTGTAGTCTGAAGAGCAGGCAAGCCAAAGGCAGCGGTTTTCCCGGTACCGGTTTGCGCCAATGCAATGACATCTTGATCAGAAAAAAGTAATTGAGGAATAGTTTGTGCCTGTATAGGCGTTGGCTCGGTGTACCCTAGATCTGCAACAGCTTGCAGCAACTCCGGACTTAGTCCAACATCAGAAAATGTAGTCAAAACTTGATATTTGCGTTAAAAAGCTGCAAGGATACCGCTTTTAAATACACCCAGCACTATGAATGACCGATTCTTTAATGATTTTCAGTAATTTAGTTCTATTTTAAGTAATTTTGTATGAAATGAGTATGAATTTTATTAAACTTAGATTCGAATCTCAAATGCAACTTTTGAGAGAACGAAGCGGTTACATAGCTTTAAAAACAGGATATCCAAAATGGCAAAAGGAGAATTCATATTTCTCGAATAGGTACATCGAATCTATAGGTCATAGACGGAGCTCAGAACTCCCAATTCCTCAAATGCATCTCATTCTATTATTACCTTCTATCGCACGAATAACATGATCGATAAGACCCTTGTTAGTTTGATAGACAAATAAAATACACCTATCAAATTCAGAATGCTTTGAATTCTTTGGTATCTTTGCAAGACATATGGAGCATATAATACATTACCATGACGTGCAACTCAATGCGGGAAAACATCCGGTGTTGAGCGGTGTTTCCCTTGAAATCGGCCCAGGGGAATTTTGTTATCTCGTAGGCAAAAGTGGTAGCGGAAAAACTACATTGTTGCGATCTCTGTATGGCGATTATCCCATTGCTAAAGGGCAGGCTTTTGTGCTGGGAACAGATCTAAGCACCTTATCCTTTCATACTTTACCTCGATTTAGAAGACAAGTTGGGATGATCTTCCAATCCTTCTATCTCTTCAATGATAAAACGGTTAGAGCCAATCTTGCCACTGTTTTGCGTGCTACTGACTGGAAGGATGGAACTGAAATAGAAGCGAGAATTGATGCGCTTTTAGAACGCGTTGGTCTCCTGGATAAAAAGATGAAATTGCCTACAGAATTGTCCGGTGGCGAACAGCAAAGGGTGGCCATCGCCAGAGCTATCCTCAATAAACCACAACTCATCATCGCTGATGAACCCACTGGAAATCTAGACCCCAAAGCCAGCGACGAAGTACTTTACTTATTAAGAGACCTTGCGGAAGAATATGCACTCACCGTGGTTTTCGCTACGCACGACTATCGTCTACTCGAAAAATTTCCTGCGAGAGTTTATCTCTGTGAATCGAATACTGTCATTGAAACAACACACCAACCGAACATCATCCAATACCTCTCCAAAAGACCTTAGCACAAGGCTTCAAGCAAATACATTTTCCTGTCAATTAATCTGTTCTCCGACACTCTATCTCTTTACAGGTCTTGATCAACTGCTTCAGAAGCTAAATCCAAAGTCATTTACTATATCTTGATTTTCTCAACTTCTGATAAGACCAAGTACTTTATTTGCTAAAAATATTGCTTATACACTAACAAATTCCTTTGGGATTGTTTTAGTTGTTGTACTAAACATTACATGCATGATTAACCCCCAACTCATCGCCCCCAAAAGTATCGCTGTCATCGGTGCATCTAATAATTTGCGCAAAGCAGGAGGAAAAATGCTTCATAACATCATTGAGGGGGGGTTTGAAGGAAAACTTTATGCCGTCAATCGAACAGAAGGCATAGTGCAAGGTCAAAAGACCTGTCGTCAAATGGAACAATTACCAAAAGTGGAACTCGCGATTCTTGCAATTCCTGCTAAACATTGTCCGGCGGCGATAGAAATCCTCGCTTCCACAAAGGGGACAAAAGCATTCATTGTCATCTCTGCTGGATTCAGTGAACTCAATGAACAAGGAGAGCAGCTAGAAAGCAAAATGATCGAGATAGTACATCAGCATGATGCTTGTCTGGCGGGACCCAATTGTATCGGTATCATCAACAGGCATTATCACGGTGTATTTACCGATCCGATCCCAACATTAGACCCCAATGGATGTGATTTTATTTCATCTTCCGGAGCGACAGCAGTATTTGTCATGGAAGCCGGCATGCTCAATGGGCTTAGATTTTCAAGTGTATATTCTGTGGGAAATGGAAACGATATCTCCGTCGAAGATTACCTACAATACTTGGATGAAAACTTTAATCCTGACACAAGTTCTAGGATTAAAATCCTGTATATGGAACAAATAAAGTCCCCCCAAAAACTACTCAAACACGCCCGCTCCCTGATGGACAAAGGATGTCGAATCGCTGCGATAAAAGCCGGTGCTACGACCCAAGGTAGTCGAGCTGCCAGCTCTCACACCGGAGCCATGGCCAATTCAGATATGGCCACTCGTGCGCTCTTTCGCAAAGCCGGAATCGTATATTGTAGCAGCAGAGAAGAACTCATTTCAGTAGCCTCTGTATTTTCATACAAAAAACTAAGCGGTAAAAATATAGCTATTATCACTCACGCCGGTGGCTCTGCCGTAATGCTAACGGATGAACTTTCCAAAGGGGGACTGAACGTCCCTATCATAGAGGGGGAAGTCGCTGATGAGCTTTTGAGCTATTTAAATCCAGGTTCCTCTGTATCTAACCCGATTGATTTTTTAGCTACTGGAACAGCAGACCAACTTGGAATCATCATTGACTTTTGCGAATACAAAATGGACCATATTGACGCTATGATTGTCGTATTTGGGAGTCCCGGACTGTTTGATGTCGAAAATGCTTATCGCGTCCTAAACGTCAAGATGGAAATCTGTCAAAAGCCAATCTATCCCGTCCTCCCTTCCCTTGTCAATGCCGCTAAAGAAATCCAATATTTCTTGTCAAAAGGACACGCCAACTTTCCCGATGAAGTCTTACTTGGAAGGGCGCTCGCTGCCACCTATTATATAAAGCGCCCCCCAACCAAAAGCGGTCTCACACTACCACTCAAGGCAGACAAGATCAGAGCATTGCTACCCCTTTCTTCAACAGAAGAATACCTTGACATTTCAGCCAAAAACCAGTTGGCAGACTACTTACATATCCCTCGTGTACCTGAAAAAATTGTAACGAACAAAAAAGAAGTCGTCAAAGCCATAGAAACTTTAGGCTTTCCATTGACGATGAAAGTCGTAGGGCCGTTGCATAAAACTGATGTCGGGGGTGTCGCCCTCAACATCACCTCTACCCATGTCGCCAATGCCTACTTCAAACAATTTATGGCGATTCCAAATGCTACGGGCGTACTCCTCCAAAAACACTTGGAAGGCATTGAACTATTCGTAGGTGTAACGTATGAAGAGGGAATAGGACATCTCTTAATGATGGGGATGGGCGGTATATTTGTCGAAGTCCTAAAGGATATTAAGGTCTGTTTGTGTCCTTGCGAAAAAGAAGAAGTCGCCTATTTACTTCAACAGCTCAAAGCTTTCCCCATACTACAAGGGTTTCGGGGAAAACCTGGAATTAACATCGAAGCATTTGTCGATATAATTGTATCTATCAGTCAACTGATACAAGTGCTGCCTGAGATTGTCGAACTGGACTTAAATCCACTAATCGGAACAGAACAATCTATTGTAGCCGTAGATATGAGAGTAAAAGTCTCCACTAAACATCTCCTCCATGAAGAGGAATAGCACCTGCTTCTTTCTACAGTAAAACATTGTCAATAAGCCGGACTTCTCCCACCCAACAAGCCACGAGTGCAACCATTTCATACTGCTTCCCCCACGACGTCAAACTTCGGAGTTGGGTTCGCTCACACACTTCTAGATACTCCAATCTAAAGTCAGGAAAATCGAGCATGGATCTACCTTCATTTAGAACTTCATCCAGTGCTCTACCCTCTTCAAATCCCAATTTAATATAATTCAGCACCTCATAGAGTTTGGCAGCACGCATCCTGTCGATGGAAGAAAGTCGTTCATTTCTAGAGCTCATCGCCAAGCCATGCAGCTCCCTTACGATAGGGACGACGACCAAATCAACTGATATATTCTTCAAGTTCAACATCCTACGAATGATTGCCACTTGCTGAAAATCCTTTTGTCCCATATAGAGCTCATCAGGTCGAACAAGTTTCAACAATCTATGGACGACCTGTGCGACACCTTGAAAATGACCGGGCCGAAAAGCCCCTTCTAACACCTCATCTAGAGATTCAAATTCAATCGGCTCCCAAGCATCCGTTCCACTGGGGTACATCGCTTTTACATCAGGTAAATATAGCAGATCTACAGATTCCCCCTCAAGCAAAGTTTTATCACGAGCAACATTCCTAGGGTATTTTTCAAGATCCTTAGCATCATTGAACTGTGTAGGGTTTACAAAAATGCTACAAACAGTCACATCACTCTTTAACTTAGAGGTACGGATAAGGGTAAGATGACCTTCATGCAGTGCGCCCATAGTAGGGACGAAGCCTATCCGTCGTCCCATTTTCTTTTGTGCTTGCACCCATTCTTCAAGCCGTTTATTATCGCGTATTACCTTCATACTTATACCATTTTTTTATCGTTTCAATGGCCATTTTCCCCTGAGGTGTATAATCTTTATCCGCCGGAAATCCCGTATAAGTCAGATCATTGGGATACCATTTCCATAAGAAGCCACCGGCCCACCATTGGGACTCCCAAAAAGCTCTATACAAGGCCTCTAACGCATTGGCCTGCGCTCCCTCATTAACAGCGTATCTTTTGATATTGGGTTCGAGTATCCAGTGACCTTTTGTAGCATAATCTACACTTAGATAGCCGTACTCGGTAAATAGGACTTTTTTGTGATATTTCGCAGAGATGGTCTTCAATCTCCTTCGAGTAGTCTTCCAACGTTTTCTTAAGTGATTGACAGTAGGCAATCTATTTTGTGACAATGGGAAATAAGCACTTACCCCTATCAAATCCATTTGGTCCCAAAAAGGAATCTCTTCAAAATAGTCCCAATTAGCAGAGAATGTCAGTAGGCCGGGATACTGCTTACGAACCTCAAGTATAAGCGAATTCCAAAATGCGCTCCTCTTTAGTATAGAATGCTTAAATTCCGTAGCAAAGCAAAGTAATTCTACCTGCTCTTCTGCAGCAATAGAGGCCATTTTAAGGACATAATTTCGATAGCCCTCTTCCCATTTTAACCAATCCGATTCTGTATCAAAATGAAGATCCCCCACCCATCCATCGGGAATATAGACATGCGGCTTAAGCATCACCTTTAAGCCGTTTTCATGTGCCTTTCTAATACTTGCGACGACCCCATTAGGACGCTCCCCCCACCATTGGATAGGCGTATCATAATGAAGCACCGGACTTCCTTTCCGAGCAAAAGCATATGGCACAATGCTAACCCATTCCGCCCCAATCGACTCTATCTCTTGAAAGGGGTTAATCCTAAATGGTTCCGGTGGCGCAACTAAAGATATTCCTTTAATTTTGGTCTGGTCGCCCCTTCTTGTCGATAGGTGCTTTTTTGGGGTATGAAATGGTAAAGACCATGCCATTTCATACGGATAGAAGACCGTGACAATAAGCACGGCCATCGCTTTAATAATTAAATTCAATCCCATCTTATCAGCTCCTTTTAAGTGTTAATTTCTCTGAAGCCTTCAGGGCCGCAGAACAGAGTGCCTCTATCTCCAACTGCTTATAGACCTCATTTACTTCCTCCACTTTGGCTCGGGTAAGAGGGCGTTTGGGAACAAATAGAGCACAGGTGTCATCATGCGGTATGATAGATATATCATACGTACCGATGACTCTAGCTCTCGATACAATCTCTTGCTTACCCAAAGCGACCAAAGGCCTCAATATCATCCTTTCAGAGACAGTTTGGATCGCATTCATATTTTCTAATGTCTGAGTAGCCACCTGCCCAAGGGCATCTCCTGTTACCAGCACTTTAGCCTTTTCCAGCTCCGCAATTTTATTGGCCAAAACAATCATCATTCTCCTCAATAACACCAATCTCATGCGAGGAGCATTCAATGCAATAATAGCTTGTTGGATATCGTAAATCGGGATAAGATACAATTTGATAACCGGATGATATTTTGCAATCGCCACCAGTAATTGCTTTACTTTTTCAATCGATTTGGGGGAGGTCATTGGTACTGCATGAAAATGTACTGCCACGATATCCAATCCCCGAAGCATTGCCATTTGGGTGGAAACAGGCGAATCGATACCTCCCGAGAGCAAGGAGATCGCTTTCCCTGAGGATCCAACCGGCAATCCACCAACCGCCTTTTCCAATCGATGATACACCAGTACTTTATCGTGCCTCACCTTGACTCTTAGCCACATATCAGGATTGCCAAGATTGACTTTCTTCCCAAGTTTGGTAACGACCTCCGCCCCAATCTCACGATTCAGATCTAGGGAAGTGAAAGGCACCTTTTTGTCAATCCTCTGGGATGCGACGCCAAAGGACTCAAACTCATCCTTCACCTCTTGGGCCATCGAGAAAGCCAACGCTAATATATTCTCCTTTACCGGTGGACATATACGTGCAAGATAAAAAGAGGAAATACCTGGAGTTGTCCTTACTTTCTCCTTCAATCGCTCCCATTGTTCATCAGAAAGGGGACGCACGATCTCAATAAAATAAGCGCCACCATGTGCTCCTTCGTATCTAAGGAACGGCTTGAAGTCCTCGAGTTTCTGATGCAAATTACGCAGTAATACGCGAACAAAATCCCTTTGATTTTTTCCTTTGAGATAAATTTCATCGTGATTGATGACCAGCATCTGCATAATTATCGTGCTTTGTGATAAAAGTAGATGCAAAGTTAAGTGAATTAACTGCAAGATTGTTCATGCCGCCCGACAATGTCAGCAAATTTGACATTCTATTTAGATGCGTTAATTATACCTTTTTCTGCAAAATATATTCCCTAAGACATCCTTACTTTCCATATATTTGCCAATAGATGGACAAAACATTTACAAAAGCCAGTTAAAAACTCAGCTATACCTAAAAAAATTGCCCACTTATCCTCAGCATCTGAAATTGTAAATAAATGAATTACAAATTTTCTACACATATGTAACTGCTGCGCTCTCACATAGATAATTTACAATGCAATCCAAACACGACCTCAAAATAACAAATATGGCAAAGGATAAGGTAGAAGATTTCTATAATAGTATTAGTACTAAATATACAGCATTATTGGATAGAGCTATTCCAAGATATCGAGAAATGCTACAAACCATGTTGGACTATTTGCCAAAAGATTGTAAACCGAATAGAATTCTTGAACTCGGATGTGGAACAGGTAACTTGACAGAACATGTTCTCAACAAGTTCCCTGATTCAGAGCTGACCTTAGTTGATATTTCAGAAGATATGTTAAAAGAGTGTAAATCCAAGTTCAAAAATAAAACTTCTTTAGTATATTACCAGGTTGACTTTAAAGACTTGGCTTTTGAAGTAAATTCCTTTGATCTGATTATCTCAAGTATCGCTATACATCATTTAGAGGATATGAACAAACAAGTTTTGTTTAGGAAATTGTATTCTTATTTAAAACCAAATGGGATTTTCACCTATGCAGACCAGTGTAAAGGGCGCACAAAAGGGATTTATGACAAGCATATCCAATCATGGAGGACGGAAGCCTTTAACCTGGGTTCATCGGAAAAGGACTGGAAGACTTGGATGAATCATCAAGAGAAACATGATTATCATTCTTCAGCTATAGAACAAGTTCTCTGGCTTGAGAACGCTGCTTTTAGAAATACAGATATACTTTGGAGATATCTGCTTTGGACGGTATTTCGAGCTGAAAAATAGAAGCCAAATTCGGCATTCGACCTATAAGTCTAAAGGATCATGTAATGTAGAATAAAGACAAGAATATTTTGAACCAAACATCCCCCCCATTCGCAGGAAGGTGTTGTTGGAAGAGGATATAAATATATTTCCCCATGAATCCCAAATAAATGCCTCCATCTAATCCTAAGCTGTATTCTAATGTATGTTTGGGTATTTAAAATTACTATTTTGCATTAGAATTACACCTGAACGTGAAAGAGTCTAGATTAGACCCCTAATAATCCGATTCCAATTGTTCATTTTACACTACCTTTGCCTGGATAATGAAGAAACGCGGTAAAAACATATTGAACAATGAGCGATTTGGTCTAACACTTACCCGGTTAGGCCATCAGATTATTGAGCATTATCCCGACTTTGAAAATCTTTGCATTATAGGAATACAAGAGAGTGGTGTGCGATTTGGCGAGCGTATTCAGCAGATATTACAGCAATTATCCGGTGGAAAATCAGTACCATTTGGCAAGCTTGATATTACTTTTTTTCGAGATGATTTCAGAAGAAGAGATGCCCCGATATCTGCCAAATCTACAGAAATTGATTTTTTGGTGGAGGGGAAGACCGTACTTATCGTAGATGATGTGCTCTACACCGGCAGAACCATACACGCTGCCATGACAGCTATTCAGAATTTTGGCAGACCCGACAAGATTGAGTTAATGGTATTGGTTGACCGGAGGTTCAACAGACATTTTCCTATTGAAGCCGATTATACCGGTATTACTGTTGATGCTTTAGACGACTCTTATGTCCGTGTAGATTGGAAAGAAGAAGTAGGAAAAGATCGAATCATGTTTTACCCAGCAGAAAGAAAATAATTATGACAGAGACGGCGCTATCCACGAAACATTTGCTTGGTATAAAATACATCCAACGTGAGGATATCGCTCTTATATTTGAGACGGCGGCCCAATTCAAACAAGTCATTAATCGTCCGATTAAAAAGGTCCCCTCCTTAAGGGATATTACCATTGCAAATTTGTTCTTTGAAAATTCGACACGCACACGCCTCTCTTTTGAACTGGCTGAAAAACGACTTTCTGCCGACACCATCAACTTTTCAGCCGCTTCTTCTTCCGTCAAAAAAGGGGAATCATTATTGGATACCGTCAATAATATTTTGAGCATGAAAGTCGACATGATCGTCATGCGTCATCCTGCGCCCGGAGCTCCCATGTTCTTATCCCAACACATCGATGCCAATATAATCAATGCCGGAGATGGAACTCATGAACATCCTACCCAAGCCTTGTTGGATGCGTTTTCAATCCGGGAATCAGTAGGGGAGCTGGAAGGTAAAAAGATCGTTATTGTAGGAGATATTACCCATTCAAGAGTCGCCTTAAGCAATATTTTTTGTCTTCAAAAATTGGGTGCTGAAGTTATGGTGTGTGGCCCCCCTACCCTAATACCCCAAAATATAAATGCATTAGATGTAAAAGTAGAATACGATGTCAAAAAAGCTCTTGAATGGTGTGACGTCGCCAATGTCTTAAGAATCCAACTCGAACGACAGGATATCCAATACATCCCTTCTCTAAGGGAATATACTCAGTACTACGGGATCGACAAGGCACTCTTGAATAGCCTGTCGAAAGAAATCACCATCTTACATCCCGGTCCGATCAATCGAGGGGTAGAACTCAGTTCGGATGTTGCTGATTCGGATCAATCGATTATACTCCAACAAGTGGAAAATGGGGTGGCCATCCGTATGGCTGTTTTATTTTTATTGGCCGGACAAAAGCGACTCTAATCTATCCTATTCCACCTATTCTTACAATCCTAAACTAAGCCAACGCATATGAATCCCTTCTGGACCTTAATCTTAAAAGGAATGGCCATGGGTATAGCCGAAGTCATTCCCGGTGTCTCTGGTGGAACCTTAGCCTTCATAACAGGAATTTATGAGCGATTGCTCCACGCTATCGCTCAAGCCTTCTCGCCGAATAACCTCCACTTACTCAGGCAAAAAAAGTGGAAAAAATGGTGGTCTATAATAGATGGCTATTTCTTGCTCAACCTCTTAGCGGGGATGGTACTCGGTATCGGGTTAGGTGTGGTCTTTGTCACTCGATTATTGGCCTCTCATCCTCCGGTCATCTGGGCCTTTTTCTTTGGATTGATTATCGGCTCTGCAGTCTATATAAGCAATAAAATCAAGCATTGGTCACTGGATAAAATTGTAGGGATCATTGTCTCCACTCTTTTTGCAGTCTTTATTACCAGTCTCCCCGTACTCACTGGAAATACGCATTTATGGTATGTATTTCTAAGTGGAGTGATTGCCATTTCAGCCTTGGTACTTCCGGGAATATCCGGAAGCTTTATGCTGTTAATTATGGGGATGTACCTCTTCATCATCGACGAAAACCTAAAAGGGCTTTTCACAAACCCTTCCTTGGAACATGCCTTGGTCTTAGTCACTTTTGGTTTAGGAGCCCTATTGGGCTTGGTTACGGTGGTCAGGGGGTTAAACTATTTACTGGAGCACTACCATGACTTGATCCTGTCGATATTAACAGGATTTATGATCGGCTCATTGAATAAGATTTGGCCTTGGAAAAACGTGACGGCTTGGCTGGATAAATCTACACTCAAGATTATGAATGGACCTGTCTTAATGGATGTCCCGCACAAAATCATCCAAACACACAATGTATGGCCCAACGCTTACGAAGGAGGGGACCCCATGATGGTAAGTGCAATTGTTGCTTTTGTCGCCGGCCTTGTCTTCGTACTCGCCCTGGAGCGAATGTCTGTTGAGAAAATCACTTCTTATTAATCGTAGATAGGTCTAAACCTCCGCTAGCAAAACAAAGATGAGGTGCGGACGTTGTCCACTCCTCATCTTGTCTTTCAAAAAGTGCTTAATCTTTCTATTAGGGTCTATCTATCCTAACCAAGTTCTTTGTGCCATTCAGCATATAAATCCTCATTGACCATTGTCACCCCATTAGCTAACAGTATAGTTAGTTCCTAAGTTGCATACTTCCATCCTAATGCTAAAACTCCTCTCTAAGAGGATGCATTATCTAGACTTCACAAATCGGTATATCATACTCTTATCTCCCCTACTGAGTCGAGCCACATACAAGCCGGCTTGCCAAAGGCTCGTAGATACATAAGCATCCACTCCCGAAAGGTCTGAGTGATAAATGCGCTGTCCATGTAAATCAAACACGTCCAATGTCAACGATTTCATACCACTAGAAGGACGAATGCTTAATACCTCTGTGGAAGGTTTATACCATACCGATACTCCATCCAATTGTGTTGCTGCTACACTCGTCCCAATGCAGTTGTCGAAATGTACCACATAATCAAAACAACAAGAGTCAGGTCCGTCTTTACATATGTGCAAGGTATCAAAATCATTGCCGGACAGCACATAGTCTTCAATTATCTGGATCGAATCATTATTCAAAAATCTATAAAATGTATCTTTTTGACGAACGATATAAAAGCTATCCCCCTTCATCCATCCGGCATTGAGAAGGAGATCAAACCGGATGGTCGTATCTGTCAAACACTCTGTATGAACGATTTGCGCCAACACGAAGCTATCCATTTCAAAATGTATATTTGGATTATAATCACAGGTTGTAAGCACAGATGGATTATTTGGATCTTGATACTTTACCCGGATAAAAAATTCGTAATTCCCAGTATTTGAAGAAGTATCAATGGTCAACGATGAACCAAATACCGTATCCCCGGATGGCGCAACCCAAAAACCTAATTGATCTACATCTCCCTTAAGACACTCCGGCGTCCAATCGATAGACGTACTCAATCTGACTTTTGGTGGATAACAAGGAGTAGTGTCTACCTCAAATGCAACGGCAGGATTGTAGTTCTCCAAAACTAAGTGATACGTAGTGTCACAAAGAATATCCTCTTCTCCGAAGGGAGCTTGAAAGGTAATAGATTCATTGCAGAAAGACTTTGAGACCGGCCAAGTTTTTCCATCTTCCGTAACGTACTCTTCCCCGGTACAATTGAAGACAAACTTTTCTCCGACAGGTCTTTCGGGCAGCAAGGTAATAGACCTTTTGCAAGTAGCACAGCATCCTTCCTTGGTCATGATATCCATCTCACATGGTGGATCTATACAGGAACTATATATCGTTGTATCTGATCCTTCACAGCTCCATTTATAAGAACCATTAGACTGCTGCTCATAACACAGTACCAAAGGGGGTTGTTCAATGATTTGCTTAGGAGGAAGCAACACTTCAGTGCAACTCGTCACTTCATCACATACATCTCCCCCTGACGCAAGGGTCCATGTAACACAAATCTCAAAGGGATCACCTGACAATTCATAATTGTATATACAGAGTTTATCATCATACTGAGGCAATGCCACGCCATCCTTTGTCCAAGTTGGTCGAACACTACACCCCCCCGGCGGATAATCTGTACAAATATCGATGGTCTGGCATTGACAAAGTACATCCCCAATCACTCGCGGCGGTTCTACGGGAGTCGGAATTTTGGCTGCTTGCCCTTTCAGTACACTTATAGTATAGGGGCAAACATCTTTACAGCAACCATCCACCCATAAGTAATAGGCTTGACATGCATTAGATATAAAAGATAAGTTAAAGGAGGAAGAGTTGCAATCAGCATTGCAGTCTTCTGCATTTCCAATACAATCTCCTACAATACCGGCCTGAATACCCCTACAACCGGCAGGATTGGTGCAATCCGCAGGATTAAATTCAAAATGAAATTCGATGACCTCCCCTGTCCCATAAAATCCCCACCACTGAGTATTTTCGGGAATACCACTACCTAAACATAAGGTAGGGTTTGGCCCTGTGGCATTAGTAAAATCAATATTCTGACAAGTTAAACCGTCTAATTGGGTGACATCGCAGAGTATTTTCGCATCATTACACCTTAAGGCATATGGGGGATCACAAGTCTGAGCGGTCACATTCCAATCGAAGAGCAACATCAATAACGTAAATGGTAAATATTTCATAATTTTCTATATTTTAGATAAATAAATATGGTGTCAAAAAAAATAAAAATCTATAACTATAGATACTTAGTTCTCACGACTCTAAGAACTCAAAGTTACAAATGAAATATAGAAAAGAGTAATTTGTGATTATGTGTTTTTTCAAAAGAAAGAGAAAAACAAATTGTCAATCTCCTTCATTTTGTCTAGGATATATGCTTAAATGCAGCTTTCCTCAAAGTGTAGAATGAGTTATCCAACCTTAGAGCAAAGGTACACAATTTTAAATAAACTTTAGTAGGGATTAAGCAAAAAATCTAATTTTTATCACCTATTGTTGCACCCAACCTAAGAATTATGTCAATTAATCTAATATGGGATTTTCATCGAATATTGTTGCACCTAAACCCTAAAATAAATTGGCATAGGGTATTTACATGTTATTAGTTTGCCTTGGTCAGTATCAGATACCGGTATTGGGCAGCATTAAATTCCGCTACGATTTTAATATAATCCAGTGTTGTCTGAACAGCATTTTCCTGAGCTTGAAACAAAGCCAGAGGTTGGGCGACACCATTTTTTTGTCTTTTTTCGATCATCTGATAGGCTTCCCATGCATAGTCTCTTGCCGCTTCCGCAATAAGGAGCGATTGCTCCTCACTTTGGATATCGTAATAGGCTTGCATCACTTGATTCTGGCGTTCTTCACGGAGGAGTGGCAAAGTGGATTCGAGTGTATTTATTTTGGCGTCAGTAACCTGTAAATCAACATTCCCCTTGAGTTGATGCAAGGGCAATTTCCACACCGCACCCACTTGAAATATCCCCGTTGGGTCAAATGGGTTGAAAGTTCCCCCAAACAAACTCCCATTGGAGTTGATATACAAACGCGGGAGCCAACGCCCTTTGGTAAATCGATCTCTCTGAGCTTGTAGAGATTCTATTTCTATCCTCCGCAGACGAATCTTGGGGTCGTTTTTAATATCGGCATCCCAATTGGGTGGCTGGAGGTTTACTAGATTTAGAGGTAAGAAGACGGAATCCAACGGTTCGATCTGAGTTCCTGCATCCCAACCGAGCATTGAGACAAGTTGCGCTTCTTCCTCTTTGGAGATTCGATAGTATGTCAAGGCCTTAACCTCCATCATTTTTACACGGCTTTTGGCCATCAAATAGTCGGACTGGGGCTTTAATCCACCTTGTACCTGGAGGTTAAACTGAGCAGCTATGTCAGAAGCTTTCGCTATAAGGGCATTATAAGCATCAAATGCTGTAATCGCATGCATCCAGTGATAATAATGCTCTACCGCCTGAATCGAACGATCTTCTACCGCAGCCTTAGAGGCATACTGTTGGCTTCGCTCTTCATAGGCACTTGCTCTTACATTGTATTTTTCTTTCAGGTCCCACTGGGCATTTATACCGATACCTGTCCACAAATGATGCTTGGCGACATCGCGAAAAAACCTTCCATCCGAGTTCTGAGTCGTACCGAGTAGCCCATCCATCTTAACACCACCATACAAGGTGGGCCACCACCATTTCTTTGCCTTTTCATACTTTGCTCTAGCCAATTTTTCCTTTGCCCGAAACAATTGGTGAATGCTGATATCCGTCTCGCATCGTTGGAGGACCTTATCTACATCGATGGTCATGGTCTTCTGTGCATAGACCGGGCACGCCAGAATGATTACTGCTAAAAATAGTCCCAATGTTTTCATTTGTTTAAAAATTTCTACTATTTTATTTCTTGCTGATAGAGGTATGAAATGGTCATCGCACGACCACCAAACAACTATTCCCTGCTATTGAACAATTTGGACTTTCCTCCCGTCTGATATAGTATTTTTCCCTTTGACGACCACCTGGTCACCGGCTTGGACTCCACTGAGGACTTGAAAAGAGGTTTGGTCTTCTAATCCTTTCTTCACTTCTACCAAATGTGCCACATTAGCTTTTACGACATAGACGTAGGAGGCATCTTGTTTGAGTACGAGGGTAGACAGGGGCAAAGCAAGTACTTCTTTTTGTGTCCTCAATTCAAAATGTACTCTTGCAAACATCCCCGGCTTCAATTTTCCTTCTTTATTATCCAAATCTATTTCGACGGTCATGGTATTTGATACAGGATCTAACGACTTGGAGGTTCGACTTACCTTCGCATGATAGAGCGCATCCCCCAGTTCAGGGAAGGACACATCAACAGAAGTCCCTTTGGAGATATAAGCCACGTCCGCTTCGGGCAAATAGACCGTCAACCGGATGACGGAAGCATCCAAAATATCGACAATCGGGGTAGCCTCTCTCTGTTCTAATGCATTTTGAACCATTGCTCCGGGATCGACATAGCGTTTAGTAACAACCCCATTGAACGGAGCCCTTACTTTGAGATATAGCATTCTGTCAGAGACCGCATGGAGTTGGGCTTCCAGTGTTTTAAATATTGCTTCTGCCTGTTCCACATTTCTTATGGAAATCAAATCCGGAGTCTTATCATTGAGAGCTCTTAACCGTTCATAATCCCTTTGTGCAAAATCAAGTTTAACTTTTACCATTTCATACTGCCTATTAATCATAGGATTCTTAAGGACGGCAAGTGTTTGTCCTCGTCTAACCCACTGTCCGATATCCACCAATACGCGATCAACCCGCCCGGCCTCCAAAGCAGAAACCGTCACTTGCTTATCCGCCATAGCCGTCCCTGTCACTGTAAACTCTCCTTTGAAATCGCGGTTTTCCGGGCGAACGACCTGTACAGTGGGAAGAGAAGGGGTATCCGACACCTTCTTCCCTTGATGGGAATCGATTTCTATTGGCCCTTGCTCCTCTCTGCATGCGCCCGGAAGAAAAATAGCGATAGATATCGACAACACAAAAAGAATATTTTTATACATAATCACATATTTGATTTTTATGGTTTTTAGTCTTTTTGGGGCTTAATAAAAATATCGTACAGTATCGGAATTATATAGAATGCCAAGAAAGTAGCCGCTAGTGTTCCGCCTATAACTGCTATAGCGAGCGGCTGATTGACCTCTGTCCCTCTACCCCACCCCATGGCGGTCGG
>Ga0256841_1001442_pt1 | contig 20644 bp, 22 predicted proteins | sample 356308metaG_FD_185971 | JGI IMG/M metagenome (GOLD analysis project Ga0256841, IMG submission 185971) | Hydrothermal vent microbial communities from Mid Atlantic Ridge, Atlantic Ocean - 356-308 | ecosystem: Environmental > Aquatic > Marine > Hydrothermal vents | place: Atlantic Ocean: Mid... | reverse complement strand
GTTTCAACAGTAACTCCGTTTGGTACATATTTAACAGACGGTGATCCTGTTGCAGGTACCGGTAAAATTGACGGTGCCGTTGATGGACCTAGTGACAGAAGAATAATGGTAACAAATGGTCCTATTACAATGAGTTTAGGTGATACTGCTCAAGTAGTTGTTGCTTTGGTTGGCGGTCTTGGGAAGGATAACCTAAACAGTATTTCCAAACTTAAAAAGAATGATGCTACTGCACAAATAGTTTTCGATCAATTATTTAAATTACCTTCCATTCCTCCGCCAAGTGTTTCGATAATACCGTTACACAATGAAATAGTCCTAAAATGGGATGGTGATCAAGATAAAGTCAAAGAAATTGAATCATTTAATGATCAAGGATATAAATTTGAAGGTTACAGAGTCTATCAATTACCAAATGCTTCATCATCATTAAAAGATGGAAAACTTTTAGCTGTTTATGATGTAAGCAATGGTGTAACTGCAGTTTATGATACTGTTACAGACGTAAATGGAAAAAGTATTCCCCAATTAGTAGTTCAAGGAAAAGACCAAGGAATACAAAGGTTTATTAACATTACAAAAGATGAAATACGAAAAAAAGAATTGGTTGACGGTCAAGCATATTATTTTGCTGTTATTGCTTATGCCGTAAATCCATCGCCATTATTACCATTTCATGTGTTAAACTCTGCACAAGTAATTTTATCATCCGTACCTGAAACAAAAGTTGGCCTTAGAACTTCTGCCATGGTAGGTGATAGTGCTAAAGTTGAACACACGGCAGGTAGAAGTGATGGTCAAGTAGTTGCTTTGGTTATTGATCCAACAGTTACGACCGGAAATACATATAAGGTAACGTTTGATACTTTAGCCGGTGGATTTGTTTGGAATTTAACAAATGTAACAACAGGTGATGTTGTTTTGAAGAATCAAACAAATCAAAAAGGTGATGAAGACTATCAAATAGTTGACGGAATGATGGTTAAAGCAATAGGACCTCCGGTTGCAATCAATCATTGGAGTTATGATGGACCACGTTGGATTAGTGGTACAAACTGGGGTGGCGCACAATTCTTTGGAGGTATGGATTTAGGTATCAATTTCTTTGGGTCTAATTTAACAGCTGCCGACTATATTCCGGTTGAATTAAGATGGGTTGGCGGTTCTGTAGCAGATACTTCAGAAGCAAATGGTTGGTCAAGAGGTGCTACTTACAGAAGAGATAAAGGTTATGCTTATGGAGGCCTTGGCTGGATACCTTTTACAGCTTGGGATATGAGTGATCCTGCTAATCCACGTCAATTAGATATAAGCTTTGTTGAAGATTCTGCAAATGGTAGTGCTAACAATTTGTGGGATATGGGCTGGGATGGTTCAGCATTTGCAGATTTAGGTGGTAGAGAATACATATTTATTCACAATACTACATACAGTCCCGGTACTTTTTATGATGATAACGCAAATTGGGGTCCATCAACAAATGTTCTGTATGCAATTTGGCCTAAAAACAGAGGTGCAGCTTCATACTTACGTGGTGCATTTACAATGGAAATTGTACCAAATTATGTAAATTTACCGGGAGATGAATTTACATTTACCAGTCCAAAAGCTGAATTAAGTACAGCAAATAAAAAAGAAGACGTTGAAAAAATAAACGTTTTCCCAAATCCATATTATGGAACACATGCCAGGGAAACATCAAGAGCACAACATTATGTTACGTTTAATCATTTGCCTGAAAAAGCAACAATCAGAATATTTGATTTAAGTGGTGTTCTTGTTAAAACAATTAAGCACGAAGCAACTTCCGGTCAATTTGACAGATGGAATTTGTTAAACGATAAAGGTTACCCGGTTGCAAGCGGTATTTACGTAATATATATAGATATGCCCGATTTAGGTAAAACTAAAATACTTAAATTGGCTGTTGTTCAAGAAACACAAATATTGAAAGTATATTAATGATTTATATAAGGTGCATAAGTAATTATGCACCTTACTAAAAATAAATTTATAATTGGAGGTAAATATGTCTAAATTAAATAGACTATTATTCACGTTTTTTCTATTAGTATCTTGGTCTATTGTAACACTGGGAAGTGGTACGGATAAATCCGGTTCTGCCGCTGCTGCCGAGTTAAGAATACCTATTGGTGCAAGACATTTGGCAATGGGCGGTTCACAAATTGCTGCTGTTTCCGGCTTAGATGCTGTATTTTGGAATCCCGCAGGTCTGGATTTTGCTACATCAAATGCAAATGCTATGTTTTCTTATAGAAAATATTTTGCCGATATGAGTATTAACAATGTTGCTGTTAGTAGTAAATTCGGTTCACTTGGCTCAATAGGATTTTCTTTTACCGGTTTTAATATCGGAGATATAAATGTAACTACCATAGATCAACCCGACGGAACCGGTCAAATTATGAACCCTACCTATTTTATTCTCGGGTTAACTTATTCAAATAAAATAACCGATAGAGTATCCGTTGGAGCTAATTTCAAACTTGTTAAAGAAAGTTTCGGAAGAGTTAGTGCTTCGGCTTTAACCGTAGATGCAGGTGTTCAATATAGAGACCTTATGAATGTAAAAGGATTATCAATTGGAGTTGCCGTTAAAAACTTAGGCGGTTCAATGAAATATGATGGTAACGGTACTTTTATTTCCGCTTCTCAAACCGGTTCTGATAGAGAACCTACTTGGGTGAAAATTGATGCCGCATCCAATCCAATGCCTTCGGAAATGTCTTTAGGTCTTTCTTATAAAGCCGAATTGGATGAAGTTAATTCTCTTACTCTTGCTACTACTTATACAAACAATAACTATACTTTCGACGATTACAAAGTCGGTTTGGAATATTCCTATGATGATATTCTTTACTTAAGAGGCGGCTATATCTATTCGCCGCTTGCTACCGATGAAAATCCGAATATTTTCGGAAGTTATTCGTTTGGTGCAGGTTTGAATTTTATGCAATTTACCAATGTTAATCTTTCTTTAGATTACGCTTTTGTTGATGTTAAATGGTTCGATGTTAATCATGTGTTTACTTTAAGAATTGGCTTTTAATCGCATAAAATCATTGTTATTAAAACGGTTTTGCTTATTTTAGCAAAACCGTTTTTTTTTATTATTTTATTCTCTTGTTTACAGCTTTTGGATTTAAAGTTGACTAGTTTTTTCTAAAGTTTTTCTTTTGTAATTACTGTTTTTTTATGTATAAAATAGTAACATTTTTCCACAAAATTATTTATCGGTTTATTTTTATTGAATATTGAATAATAGAATACTGCTTATTTTAACTTATTTGTATAGTAAATTTAGCCTGTAGGAACTTAAAAATAATATTGATATGTTTTATTACTTATTTCCACAAAAAACATTAATGGTTATTAAAAAATATGAAAAGTAAAAAATCCTTATTTATATTAATAGGTTTAATTTTAATTATCGCACTATACTTTATTATTTCAAATCTTTTTTTTAATAAAACTACAATAAATGAAAAACTGTTTGGAAAATGGAGCGGATTTTTAAAAACACCCAAAAGGCAACTGGTTATTTCTGCGGATATTCTGAAAAGTAAAAACGGAAATGTGAATCTTAAAATATCAAGTCCTAAACAAAAGCAATATAATATTCCTACCGATAGTTTGGTAATAAATAATAATCTTATTATGTTTTCAATTAATAAGTATAAAATACGATATAAGGGAATAATCAATTTGGATAGTACGAAAATAATAGGTACTTGGTATCAAGATAATTTTATTTCCGAATTGGATTTTTACAGACCGGATGAAATTTTAAGAACCGGTCATCCGCAATATCCGGTAAAGCCATATCCGTATAACAATGATTCGGTTTATTTTTTTAATTACATAGATAGCATAAATTTAGCCGGTACAATTACTTATCCTAAAAAAAATAAGCAAAAATATCCTGCAATACTTTTAATAAACGGTTTGGGTAAACATGATAGAGATGAAACTATGTACGGTCATAAACCTTTTCTTTTAATATCGGATTATTTAACAAGAAAAGGATATGTTGTTTTTAGAGCCGATGATAGAGGTGTGGGAAAATCCGGTGGGAAATTCGAAAAAGCAACTACAAAAGATTTTACGAGAGATATGATTTCTGCACTGAAATATTTGAAAACAAAAAGTTATGTAGATACAAACAAAATTGGTATTATCGGTTTTAACGAAGGTGGATTAATTGCGGCACGTATTGCATCGGAAAGCGATAATGTTAAATTTATTATTCTTCTTTCAACACCGGGTATTACCGGAAAAGAAATATTACTTACTCAAACGGTTGATATACAAGAAAAATCCGGGATACCGGATAATGTAATTCAACGAGATCTTAAAATAAATAAAAAAATATTAAACATAGTTGGCAGTATAAAAGATTCGGCTTTGGCGTATAACAAACTAAGGAATACATATAGACAATTTAGAGCCACATTACCAAAAGAAGATTTGGTTAAAAAAAAATATTCTATCGTAGCTTTTAAAAATCAATTGAATTTTATGTTAACTCCTTGGTTTAAATATTACTTGAATTATAATCCGAAAAAAACTTTTACAAAAATTAAAATACCGGTTTTAATAATTTACGGAGATAAAGATGTACAGGTTAATGCCGCTAAAAATAATAATGCCCTAAGGCGGGCATTAGAGCAAGCAGGAAATAAAAATTACAAAAGCATAATATTTCCTAATCTCAATCACTTATTGCAACACTGTCAAACCGGTTTACCTAACGAATATGCAAAAATTAGTCAAACTGTTTCACCCGCTGTTTTGGATTCTATAAATGTTTGGTTAAATAATATAAAAACTAAGTTGTGAAAAATGTAATAGTGTAATAAAAAGTGCATTAAATAAATTTTATATTATTCATATATTTAAAGGTTAAAATAAACTCATTGTTAGATAAAATGAAGGTAATTCAAAATATGAAAAAAATTTTTACAATATTATTATTTACTTTTTTAGCCAATATCCATGCTCAAAAAGATTTACAATTTAATTTCGATTACGCACAGTTTAAATACGATTCGTTAAGTAATTATCTTGAAGTTTACTATTCTTTTAATCAAAGCGCTTTGAAAGCAGTTCAACTTGACAATAAATATTCAGTTAATGCAATAATTCATTTGCAAATTCAGAATAAAGAAACGGGTGAACTAATTGTTAATAAAGATTGGGCATATAAAAATGAAATTGCCAATAATAAAGATAAAAGGGTTAATACATTGTTAGGATTGGTTGGTTATGTATTAAAAAAGGGAAACTATACAATATATATAAGCATAAAAGATAATGATGATGAAAATAACATTAAAGAATATAAAGACGAGTTCAATGTTTTGCCGTATAAAACATCAAAGTTTTCTATTAGCAACATTGAATTATCAAATAAAATAGTAAATGATAATGTCAATACAAACTCTATTTTTTATAAAAATACATTAGAAGTATATCCTAATCCTTCAATGATTTACGGTGAAACCTCACCGGTTTTATTTTACTATGCAGAGCTATATCATTTGAATAAAGTTGGTCCAAAAGATGTTCTTGTATTATCAAAATTAATACAAAACTCCGAAGGAAAAATTGTTGAAGCAAAATCCAAGAAAATTGAAAGTCGCAAAAATTCCATAGTGGATATTGGTTTTATTAACTTAAAAAAAATACCTACCGGTACTTATACTTTTATTTTAAATCTGAAAAACAAAACAAGCGGTAAAGCTTATGCAGCTACAAAAAAATTCTTTTTAATAAATCCGAAAGTAAAAAAAATTACAACTGTGGCATCCGGTAAAAACAAATTTATAGAAAGCGAATTTGGAATTTTAACTATGGAAGAGTGCGATAAAATGTTTGACGAATCTAAATTAATTGCTTCTCAAAAGGAAATAGCAAGTTACACGGCTTTGGATTCTTTAAAACAAAAAAGAAAATTTTTATTCGATTTTTGGAGCAAACGCGATACCGAACCGGCAACCAAACGTAATGAATTTAAGGATTTGTATTTCGAAAGAATAAAATATTGTAATGAACATTTCAGAGGTTTTACCTTACCCGGTTATAAAACCGATAGAGGTAGAATTTATACTTTATACGGAAAACCAAGTGAAATTGAACGTCATCCCAGTTCTTCAAACCTAAAACCTTATGTAATATGGAAATATAATAATATAGAAGGTGGAGCGTATTTTATATTTGGCGATCTTACCGGTTTTAATAATTATGAATTAATTCATTCTACAAAAAGAGGCGAGCTTCAAGATCCTAACTGGCAAAGAAGACTTTCCATGTAATTTTAGGAATTCGTTTTGATTCTTTATAAGATAGAATACCTGGTTTTTATTTTTATCGGTAAATTTTTTAGCTTGGGTGGATTATCTTATATAAAATATACATCAAAAATTTTAGCGTTTCTGTTTTTTTATATAATAAGAGTGCGGCGGAATGTTGTATTGCATAATCTTAAAATTGCCTTCCCGGATTTACCCGACAAAGATCTGAAAAAAATTGCTTTTAAAAACTATAGAAGCATTGCAATTACTTTTCTGGAATTATTTGTCTATCCGAAATTGTCTGAAGAAAAAATTCTTTCCGCTTATTCAATAAATAATTTCGATTTAATAAAAAAAAGAAAATCCGAAGGTAAAGGGTTAATTTTATTAACAGCGCATTACGGAAATTGGGAATTTGCCGCATTGGTTACCGGAATACTATTGAAAAATCCTATCAATGTTTTGGTAAAAGAACAAAGCAATCCTTATGTTACAAAATGGCTGAAAAATGTTCGTGAAAAATTCGGTAATAAAGAAATACCTTTGGGAATTTCAGTAAAAGAAATTTTTAAAGCTCTAAAAGAAGATAAAATTGTTGGTGTTGTTGGAGATCAACGTGGTCCCAGAGATGGAATTAAAGTCCGTTTTTTCGGAAAACAAACTTCAACATTTGCAGGAACACCTTCTATTGCATTAAAATTGAATGCTCCGGTATTAGTGCTTTTTTGCGTTAGAAAACCAAACGGTAATTACCAAGGTATTCTTGAAGAAATAAAGCTTGATAGTTTGGAAGGCAATTATAATGAAAAAATAAAAGCTTTTAATCAACAATATATGACGCTTTTGGAGAACCTTATTAAGCAACATCCGGAGCAATGGTTTTGGATGCATAATATTTGGAAATACTGAGGTTGTTTTATCAAAAAAAACATTAAGTATAAAAAATAAATATTTAAATAATTAAAATCTTATTAAATTAAATATTAACCGCTAAAATGCAATTCTCTTAATATCATAGTTCTACTTTTAAAAAATAGTAAAAGTTAACATTTCCGAATTATGTTTCTTGTTTGTTCGTATTATTTAATCATTTATTTTCTTCTTATATTTGTACATTAAATATTTGATTTGTTTAGATACAAAAAAACGTATTGGTATTAAAAAAATTTTCTTTATTTATCAGTGTTTAACTTTAACATTAATTACAATGATATATTTTATGTCGGTATTAAAGATTAAGATTTACTTATGAAACTAAATTTAAAAAAACTCAGGCATACAACAATTTATTTTACACCTAATTTTACGGATAGTGAAACAATCACGTACAAACTGAAATTTTCACAAATAATTTTATGGATAATAATCTATACCGTTTTTATTTTTTTAGCTACGGTTTTTTTTATAGGATTAACACCTATTAAAAATTGGTTGTATTACTTTGAACATAAAGAATTACAGGAACAAGCCGCAAGAACCGTTGAACTTGAAAAAAAAGTACATTATCTTTCCAAAGAACTGGAATCACTTAGTTCCGTAAATAAAAAATTAAAAATGGCATATATTTTAGGAACATCAGATTCGTTAGATTCAACATCGGCTATTTACGATAGTTTAAGATATGAAAAAATAAAAAATTTACCTTACGGCGGAAATATTCTATTTATTTATAATCAACTTATTACTAAAAAATTTCAAAGTGAGGAGCACAAAAAAAATAAAAGTTTATTTTTAAGTCCGAGTAAAGGTTTTATAATAAAGGAATTTAATCCTACATCAGGGCATCTTGGAATAGACTTCGCTTCTAAAATAGGTTCGCCGATTTTTGCCGCAGAAGGAGGTTTGGTAATATTTGCCGATTTTACAATAAACGACGGTAATAAAATAATTATTCAACACTCCAATGGTTTTATAACTGTTTATAAACATTGTTCGGCATTGCTAAAATCAGAAAGGGAATTTGTAGTTCAAGGTGAACTGATTGCATTGAGCGGTAATTCCGGTAAAAATACGTCCGGACCACATCTTCATTTTGAAATTTGGAAAAACGGTAAACCAATTAACCCAAAGGAGATTTTAGTAAAATGATAGGAAAAAACTCGACCAAAAAAGAAGAAGCTTACTCCGAAGATGTTAGCATTTTAAGCGGTGGGGTAAACATAGACGGCAAACTTTCCAGCAACGGTAATGTAAGAATTGACGGAAAAATTATAGGAGACGTGCATATCAAAGGAAATTTGACCTTAGGAACTTCTTCGGTTGTAAAAGGAGAAATTAATGCTAAAAACGTTACCATAAGCGGAAAAGTGGAAGGAATAATTAAAGTAGAAGATAAATTAACTTTGGAATCGACCGCTAAAGTTAAAGGAGATCTTTTTGCCAAAGTTCTTATAATTGAAGAAGGTGCTACATTCGACGGGAAAAGTTCAATGGGACAAAATTCATCTTATGTAGGTTCTGCATCCGGTGAAATCAAACAATAATAAAGAAAAAAAAATTATAAAAGCTTATGAACAAGCTGCGCCATACTTGGGCTTGGGTGTTCAGTTGGTTGCCGCAATTCTTTTAATGCTTTTCTTGGGTAAATGGTTAGACGGTAAATTAAAAACTTATCCGCTGCTAACTGTCATTTTCAGTTTGTTCGGAGGATTTGCGGGAATTTATAATTTGGTTAAAACCGTTATGTATTACAATAAAAAAAATGAATGATTTTTTAAAAAACATTTTTATATTTTATTTTTTAAACTTTATAATTATTTTAACTTTAAAGTATTTTGAAATAATAAATGAAGTAACTTTATATTCTATAATTTATGCAGCAATTTTAAGCGTAATAAATTCTGTTGTTGCAATTATGTTGTTCAGCTATTCCTACAAAGCACGTCATTCGGTGTTTATGTTATTTAATTTTGGCGGTTTGGGAATTAGAATATTAATTTTATTATTTGCAATAGTTTTAATAATAAAATTCTTGAATATTGATAAATATGCATTTATATTAGTATTCTTTATATTTTATTTTATGTCACTTTTATTGGAAGTATTATATTTTCAACGGGTAGCAACTAAGAAAAAATAATAATAAATGCACACAGAAGAAATTAAAACAGTTTCGGATACTTTAACAACGGCAGCTGCGCAACATCAAGGCGGCGGTGCCGGTTGGATTATGCATCATATTTTAGATAGCAGGCAATTAAATTTCGAGCCGTTTTTTACTATCAACTTACCGGAATTGCACTTATTCGGTTTGGATATTTCCATTACGAAAAACATAGTTTTTATGTGGATTGCTTTTGCTCTTTTAATAATAATATTTGCTAAAGTAGCAAAATCTTATAAAAAATCTTTTTTACCAAAAGGTTTGGCAAATGCAATGGAAGTTCTTGTTGTTTTTGTAAGAGACGAAATTGCAAAACCCACAATAGGAAAAGGTTACGAAAAGTTTTTACCGTTTTTACTTACCATATTTTTCTTCATTTTGTTTTGTAATTTTCTCGGTTTGCTTCCTTATGGAGCTACCGCAACAAATAATATTGCCGTTACGGCAACACTTGCCGTAATTTCATTTTTAGTGATACAACTAGGTGGAATAAAAAAGAACGGATTGCTGGGTTATTTTAAAGGTTTAATGCCCGGTGGGTTACCTATAGCGCTGGTACCTGTAATATTTCTTATAGAAATTTTAGGCTTATTTACCAAGCCGTTTGCACTGGCGGTTAGGTTGTTTGCAAATATGACAGCCGGTCATATAGTAATTATGGCTTTAATAGGCTTGATATTTATTTTACATACATATTTTGTTGCACCCGTATCGGTTGCATTTGCTTTATTTATATTTTTACTGGAAATTTTAGTAGCGCTTATTCAAGCCTACATTTTTACAATGTTGTCATCTCTTTTTATAGGGATGGCTGTTCATCAAGATCATTAATAAATTATTTCAAATTAAGGAGAAAACAAATGGATTTTGCATTCTTAGCCGCAGGAATTGGAGCTGGCATAACTGTTTTTGGAGCCGGTTTGGGTATTGGTAAACTCGCAGCTTCAGCTATGGACGCCAGTGGACGTCAACCGGAAGCTTCCGGTGATATTAGAACTTCGATGATTATTGCCGCAGCTCTTATTGAAGGTATTGCTCTATTTTCCTTGGTAATTTGCATTCTTTTAGCTCTTAAATAATCTAATAAATTTTTGAGGAGTATTTTTATACTCCTCAAATTTAATTTTTAATAAGGAACTTAAAATGTTTGCATTATTATCAACATTTATGTTATTTTTTTCCGAAGCTGAAGCTCAAGGTAGTTTACTTGATATAAACCCGGGCTTAATTTTTTGGACTGCCGTAACATTTTTTCTGCTACTGGTTGTACTCAAAAAATTTGCTTGGAAACCAATACTATCTTCTTTGGACGAACGCGAAAAGTTTATCAGAGATTCCGTTGAACGCGCCGAAACCGCCAGAAAAGAAGCCGAAGAACTTTTGGAAAAAAATAAGCAAAACTTGGCTAAAGCCGAAGAAGAAGCTCAAAAAATTATTGCACAAGGCAGAGAATATGCCGAAAATTTGAAAAACCAAATTATTTCAGAAGGCAAAACCGAAGCTAAAAAGATTATAGATAATGCTTCCGTGGAAATTCAAAGAAAAACTCAAGAGGCTTTTGCCAGCCTTAAAGGACAAGTTGCATCAATTGCTATTGACGCAGCTGAAAAAATTATTAAAGATAATTTGGACAAAGAAAAAAATATTAATTTGGTAAATAAATATATTGACGATTTATCGGGTAATTAAGCTATGAGCGAATTTGTAATTTCCACAAGATATGCCAATGCTTTATTACAAACAGCAGAAGAAAATAATTCTTTTGAAGAGGCATTAAAAAGTATTGAACTTGTTTACAATACACTTGCATCTTCTGATGAATTAAAAAGTATTCTAAATAGCTATCTGATTTCCACAAGTAAAAAGGAAAATATACTCGAAGCTATTTTTTTCGGAAAAGTTTCTTCGGAAGTAAAAAACTTTTTAAAACTTATTGCAATAAGAGGAAGAGCAAATCTATTGTTTGAAATTTGCGAAAGATTTATTCAATTAAGTGATGAAAAATTAAACAGAATTAAAGTGCAAATTAGCAGTGCAGTAGAGCTATCTGAAAATCAAAAAGAAGATATTGTTAAAAAATTGGAAAAAATTACCAATAAAAAAATTGTAGCTAGTTACAAAGTTGATAAATCGATAATAGGCGGGTTTACAGCCCGTTATAAAGATACTGTTATTGATGCTTCGGTAAAGCATCAATTGGAATTATTGAAGAAAAAATTATTTGAAGAAAAATATTTAAGCAATTAATCTAAGAAAAATTTAAAAGGTAAAATAATGGCTGAAGTTAAACCGGACGAAGTTTCTGCTATTCTTAGAAAACAATTAGCTGGTTTTGAAAATAAAATTGATGTTTATGATGTCGGTACCGTTTTATCCGTCGGTGATGGTATCGCTCAAGTTTACGGTTTGTCTCAAGTAATGGCAAGTGAACTTGTTGAATTTCCAAATAATATAATAGGTATGGTGCTTAACTTGGATGAAGATAGCGTTGGTTGTGTTCTTTTTGGCGATAGTTCTCTTATTAAAGAAGGCGATACGGTTAAAAGAACAAAACGTGTTGCCTCCATACCGGTCGGAGAACAATTCCTCGGTAGAGTTGTTACCCCGTTGGGAATACCTGTTGACGGAAAAGGTGCTATTCAATCTTCTCAATACTTACCAATTGAACGAAAAGCTCTTGGTGTTGTGGCAAGGCAACCGGTAACCGAACCTCTGCAAACAGGTATTACCGCTGTCGATGCTATGATTCCTATTGGAAGAGGTCAAAGAGAGTTGATTATTGGCGATAGACAAACCGGCAAAACCGCTGTTGCAGTTGATACTATTATTAACCAAAAATATACCCATAGTGAAGAAGCTAAAGCCGAAGGAATTGAACCTGTTTATTGTGTTTATGTTGCCGTTGGACAAAAAAATTCTACAGTAGTACAAGTTGTTTCAAAACTTGAAGAACACGGAGCATTGGATTATACCACCGTGGTTGTGGCAGCAGCTTCAGATCCTGCACCGCTTCAATATATTGCCCCTTATGCAGGCGCTACTTTTGCGGAATATTTTAGAGATAACGGAAAACATGCTCTTGTTGTTTATGATGATCTTTCAAAACAAGCGGTTGCATACAGAGAATTATCCTTACTTTTAAGAAGACCACCCGGACGCGAAGCTTATCCTGGAGATATTTTTTATTTACATTCAAGATTGCTGGAAAGAGCTTCTAAACTAAGTGATGATTTAGGCGGAGGAAGTCTTACCGCTTTGCCTATTATCGAAACCCAACAAGGTGATGTTTCTGCTTATATACCTACCAATGTAATTTCTATTACAGACGGACAAATATATTTAGAACCGGACTTATTTAATGCAGGTGTTCGTCCGGCAATTAATGTTGGTATTAGTGTTTCTCGTGTTGGAGGTAACGCTCAAATTAAAGCAATGAAAAAAGTAGCCGGCTCGTTGAAATTGGATTTGGCGCAATATAGAGAATTAGCTGCATTTGCAAAGTTCGGTTCCGATCTTGATCAAGCTACTCAAAAAACATTGGCAAAAGGTGAAAGATTAGTTGAATTATTAAAACAAGGTCAATATGCTCCTGTTCCGGTTGAAAGACAAGTTGTTGCAATCTTTGCCGCAACTAAAGGGTTTATGGAAAATATTAATGTAAAAGATATAAAAAGGTTTGAAAAAGAATTACTTGAATATATAGATTTAAGTAAACCGGAATTATTTGATACAATCAGAAAAGAAAAAGTTCTTAGTGATGAAACTATCGAAGCAATAAATAGTATTGTTTCGGAATTTCAAAACAAATTTAAAAAGAGTTAATTTAAAGTATTATTTGATACAATATGGCAACCCTAAAAGAAATAAAACATAGAATAGTTGGTGTAAAAAATACTCAACAAATAACCAAAGCAATGAAAATGGTTGCTGCGGCAAGGTTACGCAAAGCACAAGAAAATATAACCAATGCTAAGCCATATTCAACAAAATTAGCAGGAGTATTAAAACATCTGATTCAAAGTGTAGGTGTGGATAACAATCCTCTTTTTAAAACCAGAGAAGAAATTAACAACGTTGCAATTGTAGTCATTACTTCCGATAGAGGACTTTGCGGAGGTTTTAATATGAATGCAATAAGAGAAACCGAAAAACTTATTGATGAAAAATATAATAAACAATTTTCTAATGGAAATGTTCATCTTTATTGTATCGGTAAAAAAGGTGCGGATTTCTTTTCCTCGAAAAAAGGATTTAATATTGTTGCTTCCCACAAAGGTATTTTTTCAAAACTACAATTTGATTTTGCATCTTCATTGGTCAACGAATTAACTTCTAAATTTAGCTCGGGGGAATTTGATGAAGTTATTATTGTTTCAAACGAATTCCATTCCGTTGTAAAACAAGTTGTTATCAAAACACAATTGCTACCAATTCCGCAAATGGAACAAGATGAAGAAGAAACCCATAAACATGTAGAATATATTTATGAACCGACTCAAAAGGAGATCATCGAATCACTTTTACCACGACATTTAAAATCGCAAATGTGGACTTTATTATTAGATTCGTATGCAGCCGAGCTTGGTGCAAGAATGACCGCCATGGATATGGCTACGGAAAATGCAAAAGAAATGATTAAAACATTACAAGTAAAATATAATAAAGAACGTCAAGCGGCTATCACTACCGAAATATTGGAAATTGTTTCCGGTGCAAATGCGTTAAAAGGTTAATGATTAAAACTTGTAAATTTGCTCTCATTTTAATACTTTAAAAAAATTATGCTTGAAGATATAACCCTTAAATTTGAAAAAGCTCTTAAAAAGGTTACCGGACAAGGTCGTTTATCGGAAAAAAATATTTCCGATACTCTTAGAGAAATAAGACGTGTTCTTTTGGATGCGGATGTAAATTATAAAGTTGCAAAACAATTTATTGAAGATGTAAAAGTTAAAGCTCTTGGTAAAGAGGTTCTTGCTTCGGTTACACCGGGTCAACTAATTACTAAAATTATTTATGATGAGTTGACCGAACTTATGGGTTCAACCAATCAAGAACTAATGTTAAATCCGAGTGGTCCTACAATTATTTTAATGGTTGGATTGCAAGGTTCCGGTAAAACAACATTTAGCGGTAAACTGGCTAAGTTTCTTAAAGAAAAAGATAGAAAAGTTTTACTTACTGCAGCGGATATTTATCGTCCTGCAGCTATTGAGCAACTTATGATACTTGGAGAGCAAATCAATGTTCCGGTATTTAACATTGAAGGGAGCAAAGATGCCGTAAATATTGCCGAAGAATCCGTAAAATATGCAAAAGAAAATAATCTTAATACAATTATTATCGATACTGCCGGAAGATTGCATGTTGATCAAGAACTAATGAATGAAGTTCTTGCAATAAAAAACGCCGTAAAACCAACGGAAACTTTATTTGTTGTTGATTCAATGACCGGACAAGATGCAGTCAATTCTGCCAAAGCATTTAACGAAGTAGTAAATTTTGACGGTATTGTTCTTACTAAACTTGACGGTGATTCTAGAGGCGGGTGTGCTCTTTCTATAAAAGCAGTTGTAGAAAAACCGATTAAATTTGTAAGCCTTGGTGAAAAATTAGACAGTATCGAAAAGTTTTATCCGGATCGACTAGCTTCCAGAATAATAGGAAAAGGAGATATAATTTCTTTCGTTGAAAAAGCACAAGCTCAAGTAAATGAAAAAGAAGCGGAAGATTTGGAAAAAAAATTACTTTCGAATAAATTTGACTTTGAAGATTTTCTTAAGCAAATTAAAATGATAAAAAAAATGGGTTCGTTAAAATCGCTTATGGCTATGATTCCTGGAATTAATTCCGCAATTAAAAATGCCGATATTGACGATAAACAATTGGTAAAAGTAGAAGCCATAATACAATCTATGACAAAAAAAGAAAGAGCGAAACCAAGAATATTAAACGGAAGCAGAAGAAAAAGAATTGCCCGTGGAAGCGGAAGTTCAATTCAAGACGTTAACCGTTTAATTAAACAATTTAATGAAATGCAAAAAATGATGAAAAAAATAAATTCCAAAGGCGGTAAAAAACTTTTTGGAAATTTTGCTAATTTTAAACTTAATTAAAATAAAAATAATTATAATTTTTGGAGGTTTTCTAATTTGGCTGTAAAACTAAGATTACGAAGAATGGGTAAAAAAAGACAACCTATTTACAAAGTTGTTGCTGCCGATGTGCGTTCACCAAGAGATGGTAAATACATAGAAGCAATAGGTTCCTATAATCCCAAAACCGATCCCGCAACTGTTGAATTAAAAGAAGACAGAGCATTATATTGGTTAAATGTGGGTGCCAAACCAACAACTACGGTTAAAAATTTACTGAGTAGTAAAGGAATTTTATTAAAGAAAGAATTACTTAAAAAAGGTTTATCCGAAAGCGATATAAATAACAAGATGGAAGAATGGGCAAAATATCAAGAAACAAAACTTGCCTCTAAAAAGGAAAAAGCTGAAAAAAGAAAAAAAGAAAAGTTAGAAGCTGCAAAGAAAAAACTTGAAGATGAACAAGCAGCTGCCGAAACAGAAAATATAGAAGATAAAGCTCCAGAAGTTAATGAGGATACTGCTTCTGAAAAAGTTTCTGATGAACAAAACGCAGAATAGTTTTTACTTAATTAGAAACTTGGCTTTTAATTAAAAGTATCCTGTTTCCGAAATAATTATAGGTACTCTCATGAAAGAATTCGTTGAATTTTTAGCAAAGCACCTTGTTGATAGTCCCGACAGTGTGAGCATAGAAGAAACTGCTCCCAACGAAAATACTGTTGAGCTTAACCTTAAAGTGGCCGCCGATGATGTTGGTAAAGTTATAGGTAAGCAAGGTAAAACCGCTCAAGCTATGAGAACACTTTTAACTGCAATTGCAGCTAAAGAAGGTAAAAGAGCTATACTAAAAATATTAGATTAATTGGACGAATTTTTTTTAATAGCGGAAATAGTTTCTGTTTATGCTTTGGATGGTTCCGTTGTTTTAAAATCTTTTTCGGATTTTGAAGACAGATTTTTTAACCTTCAAAAAGTCTATATTGATTTTTTCGGCAATTTGAAAGAATTGAATATTGAATCTGTTGAAAAAATTGACAGCTCCTTAATTATTAAATTTAAAAGATTTAATAATGTTGAGGATGTACATGATTTTTTAGGAAAAAAATTATACATAAATTCGAGCAAATCTTTTGATTTGTCCGACGATATGTTTTTTATTCACGATTTGATTGGTTGTAAAGTTATAAAAAATAATAAGTTCTTTGGAAAATTGATTGATGTAATTATTATACCCGAAAATAATATTTACCTTATTGAAAATAATAAAGGACAGCAAGTAATGATACCTGCCGTAAAAAAATATTTTTCGGAAATTGATATTAAAAATAAAACTTTAATTTTATCACCCGAAGGTGAAATTTTTAACTATGATGAGAATTGATATTTTAAGTGCCGTTCCGGATTCACTTAATAGTATGTTAAATACAAGTATTGTAAAAAGAGCACAAAATAATGGTATAGTTAAAATTGTTGTTCATAACCTTAGAGATTATACAGACAATAAATACAAACAGATAGATGACAAACCTTTTGGCGGCGGACCAGGTATGTTACTAAAACCCGAACCGTTTTTTAAATGTATGGAAAAATTGCTAAGTGAAAGAAAATATCAACATATTATTTTTACTACACCAAAGGGACAAATTTATAATCAATCTCTTGCCAATAAGTTTTCTTTGGCAAATAACATAATTATTATTGCCGGACATTATAAAGGAATTGACGACAGAGTAAGACAAAAATTTGCTACCGATGAAATTTCAATAGGTAATTTTATTTTAAGCGGTGGAGAGCTTATTGCTCTGATAATTACGGATTCAATAGTAAGATTATTACCCGGTTCTATTGGCAACAGTGAATCTATGCTACACGATTCTTTTATGAACGGAGAAGTTATAGAAGCACCGCTTTATACAAGACCGGCAGAATATAAAGGAATGAAAGTTCCTAAAGTGCTTCTTTCCGGTAATGATAAAGAAATAAATAAATGGAAAGAAGAACAATCAAAAATTTTAACTGAAAATTGGAAAAAAATTAATAGTTTGGAGTAAAAATGGATAAATTAAATGATGTTGTTGCCGGACAACAAAGAACCGATTTCCCCGATTTTAATACCGGTGATAGAATAAAACTTCATGTGCGTGTAATTGAAGGTTCTAAAGAAAGAATACAACAGTTTGAAGGTGATGTAATTGCTATTAGAGGAAGCGGTAATGGTAAAACTTTTACCGTTCGCAAAGTTTCCAGCGGTGTTGGTGTGGAAAGAATCTTTCCGTTCAATTCACCTAAAATTGCAAAAATTGAATTAGTTAGACAAGGTAAAGTCAGACGTGCAAAACTCTATTATTTAAGAAATCTTTCCGGTAAAGCCGCACGTATTAAACCTAAAAATATCAGATAATTTTTTTAGTCCGGTAATTTATACCGGACTTTTTATCTTTAAAATCAAAAATTAAATCTTAATAATTCTAACATCAACAAAGTGTTGTAACCGGATGATCAAAAAATTGAGTGGTACTTAAAAAATTTTCTATACATACCAAAGTTTATCGAATAATAATTTATTTATCCGAATAAAAAGGGAAATTGTATTCTATGATTGTATCTTCAATAATTCGGATTTTTTAACATTATGAATTTAATAATTCCAAACAATATTTTTGCGACTTTATTTATTTTAAATTTAGATAATAAAAACAATTATAATGTAATTATTAAGGATTCGTCCCTTGTTTCAAAAGAATTATTTAATGTGGAAAACAGTATAGCCTTAATGCCTTCCATGGATTTGATAAAAAACGATAAACTTTATGTCTCACAAAAATTCGGTGTAACCTTCGAAAGTATTTTATCTAATGCTTACATTTATTTTCCAAGTAATAGTAAAGAAATAAAGAAAATATTTTTAAGAGGAGATGTTTCATCAAATGAAGTAATTTTATCTAAAATTGTTTTTAGCGAAAGATTCAATTTAACTGTTGATATAACATTGGATTCTAAAAATGAAATGGATAGGCAAAATACTTATATTGTTTGTGGAAATGAAAATTGGCAAAATAATTTATACTTAAAAGGTACAAGTTTTGCCGAACAGGTTTTGGAAATAATTGAACAACCTTATCTCAATTATATTATTACTTCGCCTAATGAAGAACTTATAAAAGAGTTTAACTCCAAATTCGATAAATTGAATGATAAGTTATTAGATAATATCAATAATTATTTGCAAAAAATAAATTTGGGAAATAGTATTACAGGGTTTATTAATGAAAAAATAAATTCAATAAACTTCGATTTAACAAATGCGGAATTGGAAGGGTTACAGGAAACATTCCGCTATGTTTATTATAATAAAATTATTGATGATTTGTTTGATATAAAATTTGTTTAATTGCGAAAGCTGTCAAGGAAAATTCACTAGACAGCTTTTCATTTATTTATTTACCTTAAAAGTAACGTCCCCGTTTTCAATAAAATTAACAATTTGATTTGCAGCGGCAACACCGGCGTTGATGTTGGCTTCTGCTGTTTGGGCTCCCATTTTTTTTGGCGTAAAGAAACATTGAGCAGGGAATTTTTCCAGAAGTTCATCGGCATTTGTAGGAGCAATATCCGAAACATATTTGAAATCGGTTCTTTCATTAAGCAGTTTTAGCAAATCATTTTCGTTAATTACTTCTTTACGTGCCGTATTTACTAATGTTGCACCTTTCGGCATTTTGGTTAACAGTTCATAGTTGATGGAATTTTTTGTTTTTTCGTTTGCCGGTATGTGAAGCGAGACGTATTGATTGTTTGAATAAAGTTCTTCTGCAGATTCATAAACTTTTACACCTTCGGCTTCAATTTTTTCTTTTGGAATAAACGGATCGAAAGCGGAAACTTGCATACCGAAACCTTTGGCAATTTTAGCAACCAAACGACCAACGTTACCGTAAGCATGAATTCCGAGTGTTTTTCCTTTAAGTTCTGTCCCCGGTTTTCCGTTAAACATACCGCGAGCCATGTAAACCATTAGTCCTAAGGCAAGTTCTGCTACTGCATTGGAATTTTGTCCGGGTGTGTTCATTACAACAATTCCTTTTTCTGTGGCGGTATCCAAATCAACATTATCGTAACCGGCGCCGGCACGAACTACTATTTTCAAATTATTTGCTGCTTCTATTACTTCTTTGGTTATTTTATCACTACGTATTATTAATGCATCCGCATCGGAAACCGCTTTAAGCAATTGTGATTTATCTTCGTATTTTTCTAATAATGCAAAATCGTAACCGGCGTTTGCAATTATTCCTTTAATCTTTTCCACCGCTTCGGCGGCGAAGGGTTTTACTGTGGCAACTAAAACTTTCATGGTTCACCTCGTTTTATTTTTTTTGATTTTCAAACTTATAAAAAATAGTCATTGCGAGGAGTTTACTACGAAGCAATCTGTTATACTCCATCGTAAGACTGTTTCTTCCGGTATTCGAAATTGCAATGACAAAGTTTTTAATCTTTTTTCAACATTGGTATTTTAATGTTATGTTTTTTCGCGTTGTTAATAGCACGCTCGTAACCGGCATCTGCATGTCTTATAATTCCCATACCGGGGTCGTAAGTAAGAACGCGTTCCAAACGTTTTTCCGCTTCAGGCGTTCCGTCTGCAACAATTACCATTCCAGCGTGTAAGGATTTACCAATACCAACACCTCCGCCGTGATGAAATGAAACCCAACTGGCGCCGCCAATTGTATTCATTAAAACATTTAGAATCGGCCAATCGGCAATAGCATCACTACCGTCTTTCATTCCTTCGGTTTCTCTGTAGGGAGAAGCAACAGAGCCGCAATCGAGATGATCTCTTCCTATAACGATAGGAGCTTTTACTTTTCCATCGGCAACAAGTTTGTTAAATATTTTTCCCATTTTTGCACGTTCTCCGTAACCAAGCCAACAAATGCGTGTAGGCATTCCTTGGAATTTAACTTTTTCTTGTGCAAGTTTAATCCAGCGCACCAAAGCTTTGTCCTCCGGGAAGGTTTCCATTACTGCTTTATCAGTTTCATAAATATCGTTTGGGTCTCCGGAAAGTGCCGCCCAACGGAAAGGGCCTTTTCCGTCATTAAATAGTGGACGAATATAAGCGG
>Ga0256841_1001441_pt1 | contig 20647 bp, 15 predicted proteins | sample 356308metaG_FD_185971 | JGI IMG/M metagenome (GOLD analysis project Ga0256841, IMG submission 185971) | Hydrothermal vent microbial communities from Mid Atlantic Ridge, Atlantic Ocean - 356-308 | ecosystem: Environmental > Aquatic > Marine > Hydrothermal vents | place: Atlantic Ocean: Mid... | reverse complement strand
CCCAACTGCTACCAAAATGCTGATTATAAAAAGTTTAGTTTTCGCTTCTTCCTGTATAAAAAATATTTTTATAGCTAAGACGATGCAAAGATGTTTTTTATAGAATAAGCAAGAACGAATTCTTTTTCTATTTCACCATCTCGATAGCGGTTTGGTATAAGAACAGGAGGGGATAAGTCAAACAAGAGTTAGCACATTGTGCTTTGTTTGAAATGGTGTGGGGAAGTAGGATAATTTAGAAGAAAACCAATCATTGTCAAGTTAATACTAATGAATATGCAGAAAGTAGTCATAATTGGAAATGGAATAAGTGGTGTGACGGCGGCCATTGAACTCCGCAAGAGGACAGATGCTTCTATTACTATTATTTCAGATGAACATCCCTATTTTTTTTCAAGAACAGCTTTGATGTATGTCTATATGGGTCACATGAAGAAAGCGCATTTAAAGCCGTATGCTGATGAGTTTTGGAAAAAAAACAGGATTGAATTATTGTCGGATCGGGTAACAGGTATTGATGTTGACAACCGGATACTTTCCTTGGGCCATTCGGGTACCATTTCATACGATACCCTTATTCTCGCAGTGGGTTCGGAACCCAATAAATTTGGATGGCCCGGACAAGATCTTGATCGGGTTACGGGACTGTATCATATGCGGGATTTGGATCGTTTGGAGCAATGGTCAGAAGAAATCCGGCAAGGGGTTATAGTAGGCGGTGGACTCATCGGTATCGAGCTGGCGGAAATGCTTTTGTCCCGAGGTAAGGAAGTGACTTTTTTGGTTAGAGAGGATAGTTTTTGGAATATGGTATTGCCGCCGGAAGAATCTTCCATGATCAATCGCCATATCCTCGAACACGGGATAGATCTCCGTTTAAACACCGAGCTCAAGGAGATTAAGGACGATGGAAATGGACGAGTTAGCGGTGTAATTACTTCTAAAGGGGAACTGATAGATTGCCAAATGGTAGGATTAACGGCTGGGGTGCATCCCAACATCCAATGGCTTAAGGAAACTCCCCTTGAAATTCATAGAGGGATATTGGTCGATGAGTATTTACGGACGAATCTACCTGATATTTATGCGATCGGTGATTGTGCTCAAATGAAGCATCCGCGACCGGGTAGAAGACCAATAGAAGCGGTGTGGTATACCGGTAAAATGATGGGAGAAACGGTAGCTCAGACGATTGGTGGAAATGCTACTGAATACGATCCCGGTATCTGGTTTAATTCTGCCAAGTTTCTCGATATCGAATACCAAGTATATGGTTATGTCCCTGTTCAACTTGGTGAAAATGAGGCGAGTTTATATTGGGAACATCCGAAAGGAAAATCATCGGTACGAATCATTTATGAAAGATCTACGGATAGAGTCCTCGGGTTTAACTTGATGGGTATTCGGTTTAGACACAAAATATGTGAGGGCTGGATAGCAAAGGGAACCCGGATTCAACAAGTTCTCTCCTCCTTGACAGATGCTTTTTTCGACCCGGAATTTTATGCGACCTATGAACAGGATATATTGTCTTGTTTTTCAAAATAATATTTTAATATTCTTCATAATATTAGATAAATAATTCTTTATATGCAACATAATAAAAACAATATTACCAAATACATTTCATTTGCTTTGGGATTTTTCGGATTATTGCTATTGCTATTGCATGGTTTTGGTCTTGGGATCATGCGGCCTTCTGTAGATTTATTCCTCGCTTTAACTACGATATCAGGGAGTATATTAGTATATGCCTACCACAAGTACAGTGGGCATCCTATGGGCATTAAGAATGACGGTCAATGGCAAAATGGATTTACTTCGCGAGGATGGACGGCCATCGTATCGGGGATAATTATCACAGGGTTTTATATTTTATTGTACTTTTTTCCGAAGTATCTGGGTCTGGGTGGAGAGGGTGTCGCCAATACAGGTTTGATTGCATTATTTGATCCATTGAGTCAATTCCTAAAAGGACAACCGGCCAGCCAATGGTTTGTCTACGGGGTCCTTTACACCATAGCTATCGTGTTTTTTGGGATTAAGTTTATCGCAAAGTATCGACACAACAGGTATCAACAGATCCGCACGCTGAGTGTGATGTTTTTTCAGTTTGGATTTGCTTTTCTGTTGCCGGAGATACTGATGCGACTCAACGAACCCTATTACAATTTTGCCAATATGTGGCCGCTCAACTACTATTTTTTCGACCAATGGCATGTAGATGGGTTAATCCATGCGGGGTCTATCGGCATGTTCATGTTGATTTGGGGGCTTTTGATGGTATTTGTGATATCGCCCTTTTTAACCTATAGATTTGGCAAACGCTGGTATTGTTCATGGGTCTGTGGATGTGGTGGTCTCGCCGAGACAGCAGGAGATTCTTTTAGACATTTATCTGATAATTCGGTGCGCGCCTGGAAGATCGAGCGATGGATGATTCACAGTGTGTTGGTGTTTTCATTCGTGATGACCATAGCGGTGATATCGTCCTATCTCGGGGATGCTTCTTCCCCTTATTGGCTCAATAAGCGCTCCTTTTTGATCATCGTCCTCCTCCTTACCCTTGGAGTAACAGGAGGTTTATATTTTTTTAGGAGGTATGAAATGGCAAAGGATGGAAGAAAGATGATGATAGCAGTTGCAGTGGCAATATCATTACTTGTCCTCAACTATTTTTTCTCAGGCAAGGGAAACATATTCTTTATTGATGCGGGGACTTTGCGATCCTGGTATGGATTTGCGATAGGAGCTGTTTTTTCAGGAGTGATAGGAGTGGGTTTTTATCCTCTGATGGGAAATCGGGTTTGGTGTAGATTTGGGTGTCCGATGGCTGCGATTTTGGGTCTACAGCAGAAGTTTTTATCCAGATTTAGAATTACCACCAATGGAGGACAATGTATATCATGTGGCAACTGCACCACTTACTGTGAAATGGGTATTGATGTGCGTTCCTATGCACAGAAAGGGGAGGATATTCTCAGGGCCTCCTGTGTGGGGTGTGGTATATGTTCCGCAGTTTGTCCCAGAGGAGTGCTTCGACTCGAAAATGGTGAAATCGGGCTAAAGATGGGATAATTCTAAAAGGCACTTCTTTTCCAATGTCGTACCCAATGGCGTTTCAAATTTATTTGAAACAGATCTACGTCTGAAGGTGATAAATACAGGAAGAAGGGTGATATGCTTGGAGACCGGTAGTTTCCCGGCTCTACAATTTCTATATTGAAATCTTTTTGTATGCACAGAATGATTTCAATGGTATTATCACGGTGAAAATCGCTCGGTTCCGCAGTTTAAACGGGGTTTTTGCAGCAAATCAGGTCAAATGCTTTTACCCAAAGCATCGCCTAATAAGCAAAGAGCCTCGATTACTCCTCCTCCTTTTGTGCCTTTCCGGAAGCTTGTGTAGGGGCATGGAGTCTGTCATTTTCGTCAGGGTTATTGTCGAGTTTTTCCTTCATCTCATCTATGATATCAGCAGCTTCTTCCTTAACATCTTGGATAAATTCACCGGCTTTATCTTTTAATTCTTCGACCATTTCATCTGCGTGCTCTCCCAAGACATTAGCGACAGCTTTGATCGTGTCAACGACATCGCCAAAGGATTCTCCCAAGGTCGTACCAACAGCGGAAAGCACATCATCGGTAACAGAGGATTTCTTTTTTTCTTCTTTTTTCTTTTTGGCCTCTTCTTTAGCGGACTTTACTTTTTCGACGGCTTCTTGGAGTTTATATCCTTCGGATTCGACCAGCTTTTTTGATTTTTCAAGTTCTTCTTTTAGCTTTTCCTTAGCGATGCGCTTACTTTCTTCTCTTTGTTTTCGTTCTTCTATTCTTCTATTCTCTTTTTCTATGCCAGAGAGGAGATTTTTTTTAATTTCCTCCATTTCATTTATTTTCTCCTTTTTGGATCGGATTCTATCCTCCAGCATTATGAGTTTTGCTTCGCGAATTTGTGCTTCCAGTTGGTTAGCGGCATTGCTAATGCGATCTTTTTGGAATTGGATTTCTTTTTCGTCTCGGCGGACAGATTTTTTAAGTCGATCCAAGGCTCTTTCCAAACCATCTATTCTTCTTTGGAGGCGATTTAGTTTGTTGTCTTCTCCTTCGGGGCCAAATCGTTTTTCTTTGATGGCTTTGAATCGTTTGTCGATATGTTTCCAAAGTGTATTCTTGTCTGATCGTATCAGATTAGCACTTTCTTTAACTTTGGCTTGTAGTTTTTTTAGGTCTTCAAACAGAATTTTAAGGCTGAGACCCTTTTCTGTTTTTTCATCGATAGTATGCAGAGCTTCTTCGATTTCATGGCGAATTTTTTTGGAGGTTTCGCGTAGTTCAGCATCTACCTTTTTACGAAGTTCCTTCATTACAGAAAAGAGCTCGTTGGTCTCTTCTCTGAGTTCTTTAATATTATTGTAGTTAAGGATTTTGGAACGCGCTTGTTCTTGAACCTTAGCCCAATACTGTTGCAGTTCATCCCACAGGTCTTTTTTAAACTCTGTAGCTTCATCGATTTTGCTTCTTAGCTCACTGAGTTCATCTTTGTAGACTTTATACAATTTTTCAGCCAGGACGAGGACGGGCCATTCCATTTGAGCGCGGTGGATGATATCCGGATTGTCTGCTTTGAGGTGATCCGGAAGAATAGATTCGGAAGTAGTTAAGGGTTTTTGAATGTGTTCAAATCCTTCAGGGAAGCTTACCTCTTTATTCTCTCTCCAATCTTGAATCATTGTAGTATAAAAAGCTTCTGTTGCCAATTCTTCAGGAAATACGTAGATGTCGAGGCTATTTTCTTCGCTGTTTAAGGCAATCGCGAGTAATACCTTTTTGTCTTCGGTGTCCGTTGAGGCAGTAGTTCCCCAGAGTACTATTTTTTTTCTCATGTCTTTAAAATTCTTTACGGTCAATCATATTCGTGCTTGAAGATATCAAGCTTACACAGGCAATATATTATCCATTCCAGCAGATTAGGTGATCCCAACCTGCCCTAATCAATATCAGTTGAAAGCAAAACTCATACTCCTTCAAAAAGTTCATATCAAATGCTTGTAGAAATCGGATATATCAAGAATCGGACAAAAGGATCAGGCAGAAAACAATCCTGAAACTGTTTTTTCTTTTACTCCGTTGGAATAATCATAGAACCCCTCTCCTGTTTTAACCCCTAGTTTACCTGCATCTACCATTTTGACCAGGAGTGGGCAAGGAGCGTATTTGGGGTTTCCCAATCCGGATTCCAATACTTTCATAATATACATACACACATCCAATCCGATAAAATCTGCGAGGTGAAGAGGTCCCATCGGATGAGCCATTCCCAGCTGCATGACGGTATCAATTTCCTGGACTCCTGCGACACCTTCATAGAGGCTGTAAATCGCTTCATTGATCATGGGCATGAGTACTCTGTTGGAGATAAATCCGGGATAGTCATTCACTTCCACAGGTGTTTTACCAATGGTTTTTGCAATGTCCATTACGGTATTAGTTACGGTATCAGAGGTTTCCAGACCCCGGATGACTTCTACGAGTTGCATGACCGGTACAGGATTGAAGAAATGCATTCCAATCACTTGGGCGGGTCTTTTGGTGGCGGCTGCAATTTTGGTAATCGAGATGGAAGAGGTATTGGATGCTAGGATCGCATGTTGGGGTGCATGGAGGTCCATTTCCTTGAAGATATTGAGTTTGAGGTCAACATTTTCGGTAGCTGCTTCAACGATGAGATCCGCCTGTTCGACCCCTTTGGAGACGGATGTATTTGTCTGAATAGCTGCCAAAGCGTTTTTGTGGTCTTGCGCAGTAATTTTTTCTTTTTTCACCATTCGGGTGAGGTTTTTAGCAATAATGTCCAGGGCGCGTTCCAATGCATCTTTGGATATATCAACCAGGGTAACATCGAAGCCTTTCATAGCAAAGACATGAGCGATTCCATTGCCCATGGTTCCGGCTCCAATAACTGTAATTTTTTTTATTGTATTCATGACACGGTTATTTATATTCGACGATTTTCTTCTGAATGAGGGCTGCAAATATAGGGTATATCCATCGAACGGATAGGGGATGTACTATAATTCTTAGTAACGTACAGCAAATGAAAGTGGGTTAAAATACAATTAATAATAACCTGGTGCTATAAAATTATTGAATCATTCAACAAATTCAAACTCCTTCCTGTGAATAATACTATTTCATATGTTTAAAAATTTCTAATAAATTAAAAATAAATGTATTATAAATTTTCTGCACATATGGAACCGCTTCGCTCTCACATGAATTTTTTTAAACATACTTCTGTGTGAAATTTATGTTTAATAAAATTCATGTTCGGTTCATACCATGAAAGCAGAAACTTCTAAAAAAGAAGTGGGTTGTCGACTAACTAACGGGTTTTCTGATGAGGATCCAAGGGGTTTTAGGGACAAAATCTAAAAAAATAAACAGATAGATATTAGGTCATGCTTATTTTTTGCATACCTTTCGGACTTTTTTAAGCCAATATTGAGATAGAAAATGAGAAAGAAAATAGCCAAAATAACGGGAGTAGCCGGATACGTGCCGGACTATGTATTGACCAATGCAGAATTGGAAACGATGGTAGAGACCAATGATGAGTGGATAAGAACGCGAACAGGAATAGAAGAGCGTAGGATCTTAAAGGATAAATCCAAAGCGAGTTCTGATATGGGAGCTGAAGCGGTGAAACTACTGCTTGAGAAGACGGGGGTATCTCCGGATGAAATCGATCTGCTCATCTGTGCGACGGCTACACCTGATATGCTTTTTCCCGACACAGCCAATGTAATTCGAGATAAAGTGGGTATCAAATCGGGATTTGGATTTGAGCTGAGTGCTGCCTGTTCAGGTTTTTTATATGCTTTGACCGTTGGGGCCAAGTTTGTAGAGACCGGACTGAAAAAGGTAATTGTAGTAGGGGCGGATAAGATGTCCAGCATAATAGATTACACAGATCGTACGACTTGTATATTGTTTGGAGATGCTTCAGCGGCTGTTATGTTAGAACCTTCGGAAGATGGGACTGGAATATTGGATAGTGTATTGGAAAGTGATGGGGTGGGACGGAATTTTCTTTATCAAAAGGCGGGCGGCTCGCTTCATCCGGCTACTCAAGAAACGGTAGCTAACAAAGAACATTTTATATATCAGGAGGGGAGAACGGTATTTAAATACGCCATTAATGGCATGGTAAGTTCTATCAAACAAGTGTTAGAGCAAAATAACCTAAAGAAGGAAGATGTCCAGTGGCTTGTACCACACCAGGCCAATATGCGCATCATAAACGGAGTAGCCAATATGTTTGATTTTCCCAAGGAAAAAGTTATGGTCAATATCCAGAAATACGGCAATACCACGACAGCTACCATACCTCTTTGTCTTTGGGAGTGGGAAGATCGTCTTAACAAGGGAGACAACCTCATTCTCACTGCTTTTGGTGGTGGTTTTACATGGGGAGCTACCCTATTAAAATGGGGATATTAGGCTGCTGATATAAGCCTCACTTGTCACGAAGTAACCGGTTGAGTTTATCCTTATTTTCTCAATAAATATCTCTGATTATTCTTTACAGTAGAAAAGGAAATAGGAGAAAACACGAAGGATATTTTTTATTCCATGCCGGTGGCATTATCTTTGCACAAAATTAGAAAACCAATATATGGCAAATACATCAGATATCAAGCGCGGACTTTGCATCGAGTGGAACAATGGGATCTATTCGATTACAGAGTTTCAACATGTAAAACCGGGAAAGGGAAATGCTTTCGTAAGAACTAAACTGAAGAGTTTAAAGACAGGAAAAGTGCTGGAATACACCTTTCCTGCAGGACATAAGATTCACCCTGTACGAGTAGAAAGGAGAAACTACCAGTTTTTGTACAGTGATGACGGAGGGTACCATTTCATGGAAAATGAAACATATGAGCAAATCGCTTTACAGGAAGATTTAATTTCCAATCCCAAGTTGTTAAAGGAAGGCGAAATCATCGATGTGTTATTTGATGCGAAGAGCGAAACACCGCTAACTGCAGAATTACCACAGTATGTTACATTAGAAATCACAGCTACAGAACCGGGTCACAAAGGAAATACGGCGACTAATGCGCTTAAGCCGGCTACTGTTGAAACCGGTGCTACTATTAGAGTACCTCTCTTTATTAATGTAGGTGATCTTGTGAAAGTAAAGTCTGAAAACGGAGAGTACATGGAAAGAGTTAAGAAATAAATATTTCGATGTCTCTTCATCTTAAGAGATGTCATTTAGCATACCACTCAGTTCTGTAAAAGCTACAAAACAAACCTAATAAAACTGCAGGACTTGAGCATTGCACCATTCATATTTGAATAGGATTTCGGAGCAGCCGGGATCCCATTGCAATACTTCATAATAAATCAAAATTAGAGCCTATGAACTTCAATGAAATTATGCAACTGGTAAAGTTTCTCAATAAAAGTGAGTTGACAGAATTCAAGTTGAAGGACGGTGAATTTGAGTTGCAGGTCAGGACAAAACATTTTATGAAATCAAAAATTGTTAGTACTCCCCCAACCTATGCGGCACCTTCCATTGTCCCACATGTGGATACGACTTCTTCCGCACCGGCGCCTAGTACGGATAGTGTCCCTACGCCAGCACCTGTAGCCGAAGAGAAAAACAACTATATAGAAGTAAAATCGCCCATGGTAGGAACTTTTTACCGTTCACCGGCGCCGGATAAGCCCCCATATGTAAAAGTCGGGGATGCTATTAATGCAGGGGATACGGTCTGCATCATTGAAGCGATGAAGCTCTTCAATGAGATTGAGGCAGAGGTGACGGGTAAAATCGTAAAAGTTCTGGTAGAAGATGCTAGTCCGGTAGAATACGATCAAGTCTTGTTTTTGGTGGATCCTTCCTAAAGGTATTGGGTATATCCGATCCATTATTTCATATCTTTAAAATTTTCTAATAAATTGATAATAAATGTATTATAAAATTTCTGCAGCTATGTAACCGCTGCGCTCTCACATGAATTTTTTTAATTATCTTTCTGTGTGAATTTATAATTAATAAAATTCATGTTCGTTTCATATGTTTAAAAATTTCTAATAAATTGAAAGTAAATGTATTACAAATTTTCTGCACCTATGGAACCGCTTCGCTCTCACATGAATTTTTATAAACAAAACTCTGTGTGAAATTTATGTTTAATAAAATTCATGTTCGTTTCATTAAAAAGACAGACTAATGATAAAAAAAATACTTATTGCCAATAGGGGAGAAATTGCACTTCGGATTATTCGTACGTGTAAAGAGATGGGCATTAAGACTGTAGCAGTATTTTCTACAGCAGATAAAGATAGTCTACATGTGCGTTTTGCAGATGAAGCGATTTGTATAGGGCCTCCATCTTCCACGGACTCCTATCTCAACATACCGAGAATTATGGCAGCTGTAGAGATTACCAATGCAGATGCGTTGCATCCCGGATTTGGTTTTCATGCAGAAAACGCTGATTTTGCCGAATTATGCCATGATTATGGCATCAAATTTATTGGCCCCACAGCGGAGATGATACGCAGAATGGGAGATAAGATTACAGCGAAAGAGACCATGATAAAAGCCAAGGTGCCCGTAGTTCCGGGATCAAAAGGGCTTATCAAAAACGTAAAACAGGGCAAATCGATTGCCGCTGAAATAGGATACCCTGTTATCTTAAAAGCAACTGCCGGAGGAGGAGGAAAAGGGATGCGTATCGTCCTGGAAGAGTCAGATTTTGAGACCCAATGGAATATGGCTCGACAAGAAGCCAAGGCTGCCTTTGGGAACGATGGTATGTACATCGAAAAATTTATAGAAGAACCTCGTCATGTTGAGATTCAAATCGCGGGAGACCAATATGGCAATGTCGTTCATCTCAGCGAAAGGGATTGTACTATTCAGAGGAGACATCAGAAGCTTTTGGAGGAAGCACCTTCTCCAGCTGTTGATGATGCGTTGAGAAAGAAAATGGGAAAAGCAGCTGTAAAAGCAGGAAAATCCATTCAATATGAAGGCCTGGGTACGGTAGAGTTTTTGTTAGATAAACATGGAGATTTCTACTTTATGGAGATGAATACCCGAATTCAGGTTGAACATCCTGTCACGGAAGAGCTCCTTAATCTCGACCTTGTCAAAGAACAAATCCGAATTGCTGCAGGGGATAAAATAACCGGTGGAGATTATCTTCCTCAGACCAATGTACACGTGATGGAATGCCGTATAAATGCTGAGGATCCCAAACACAATTTCCGTCCTAGTCCCGGGGCGATTACTTCTTTTCACAGTCCCAAGGGGCATGGTATACGAGTCGACACCCATGCTTATAGTGGATATGTGATTCCTCCTTATTACGATTCTATGATTGCGAAGCTAATTACACGAGCGGCTACTAGAGAAGAGTGTATTACAAAGATGCTTCGCGCATTAGATGAATTTATAGTCGAAGGGGTTAAAACAACCATTCCATTTCATAAAAAATTGCTCCATGATGAGGTGTTCAGATCAGGTCATTTTAACACAGGATTCTTGGACAACTATGATTTGAGTGATTTGTAAGCCCACTTCTATCAAAAGAAATAAATGAATTTCTGGAAACTCATTTCCAACCTGAAAAATTATCGTACATGGGTGAGTCTGTCCATCCTGTTCAATATACTGATGGCCTTCTTCATGGTTATTAACATTCCTTTGTTTATTCCTTTACTCGAAACAGTATTTAGACCGGAAAGTGCCCCTCCATCTGCTCCTACTGACCCTCTTTCATTGGGTAATGCCATTGATTATTTCACCTATCGGTTCGGGACATTCATGGCTCAATTTTCCCGCCAAAAGGCCGTAGGAATACTTACATTTTTTATTGTGGTCAGCTTTTTTTTAAAGAATTTATTTCGGTATTTAGCATTGTATTTTATTGCGCCCGTAAGAACAGGTATCATTAGGGATTTACGAAAAAAGCTCTACAAGAAATTGTTGGTTCTGCCAATGGGTTTTTTCAATGACGAGCGCAAAGGAGATATTATGTCCCGCCTAACAGGGGACATACAGGAAGTAGAATGGAGTATACTCAATGTAATAGAGTCGATATTTAGAGAGCCATTGGTGCTCCTGGGGAGTCTGACTTTTATGTTATTAATCAGCTGGAAGTTGACTCTTTTTGTGTTGGTGCTCATCCTCTTTACGGGAGTGATCATCGGAGGGATATCTCGTAAGCTGAGACAACAATCCGGAGAGGCACAGTCTACACTTGGGCAGATTTTATCCATACTGGAAGAGACATTAAGTGGATTGCGCGTCATTAAGGGATTTAGAGCTAAGGCGTATTTGGAGGCTATATTTGATCATCGCAATGAGGCCTATCGCAAGGTCTTAACTCGTGTATTAAGGCGAAAAGATCTCTCCTCCCCTCTTTCAGAATTCCTAGGTATTAGCATCGTCGCCATTCTCATTTGGTACGGGTCCGGGTTGGTTTTGAACGGAGAGATGACCGCAGGGACATTTTTTGCCTTTTTATTTGCTTTTTACAATGTTATCGATCCGGTAAAATCTTTTTCTACAGCTTATTACTCCATACAAAAAGGATTGGCTGCCTTGGACCGCATTGATCGTATATTACTTCAACCTGAGGAAAAAGACAATGACAAAGCAAGACCCTTTGATGATTTTACCTCAGCGATCACCTATGATGATGTTAGTTTTAAATACCCGGGTACTACTTTTGAAGTGCTCCAACACATCAGCATATCTATTCCCAAAGGCAAGACCTTGGCGCTGGTTGGAAGCTCAGGTGCAGGTAAAACTACTATGGTAGATGTATTGATGCGTTTCTATGAGATAGATGGAGGCCAACTATTACTCGATGGGATTTCTATACATGATATGCGCCTTGAAGACTTGAGGAGACAGATGTCTATCGTTACCCAGCAGCCTATCCTTTTTAATGATACCGTCTTCAACAACATAGCATTTGGGAGAAACACTACACTAGATGAAGTAAAACGCGCTGCTCGTATAGCCAATGCACATGAGTTTATAGAGCTATTAGAACACGGCTATGACACCAATATCGGAGATGCTGGTCAAAAATTGTCAGGTGGTCAGAGACAAAGACTTACCATCGCACGGGCAATACTGAAAAATCCTCCCATCTTAATACTCGATGAAGCGACTTCGGCACTGGATGCACAATCAGAGCGATTGGTCCAGGAAGCCCTTAGTAAAATCATGGCTAATCGCACTTCCATTGTCATCGCACACCGTTTGTCCACGATTCAAAATGCAGATATTATCGCTGTGCTAAAAGAGGGACGTATCATCCAACAAGGCACTCATGAGGAGTTGTTGAAGGATAAAAACGGGGAATATCGTCGGTTTGTTTCTCTACAAAGCCTATAAGTTTAATCCCGATAGATCTTCCGGGGTATTGTAATTTGTCAACCATTTGTCGGACTGGGGTTCGAGAAGGTGAACGTCAGAATTAATAAGCACTTTTCTTGGGCAACTGTATCCTTGTCTTAGGAAGGACATGAGCCGTTCCTGCGCCTTTGGTTCCCAGATCGTAGCAAGTGGATCGGGAAATCCGGTCTCTACATTGAGAAAGGCAGTAGCTACAGCTGCAGGGTTTCTCTCGTGAATTAACAATTGGATAGCAGATGAAGATAGACCCATCAAATCCGTTGCTAGTACGAGCCATGCAGCATCAGGATACGCTTGAAAAGCAGTAAGAATAGCCCCAAAAGGTCCCAAGCCAACAAATCGGTCTGTTAACACAGGATACCCTTGTAATTCATCTTTCTGATCTTGTCGGATGGAAAGGAAGGTTTTGTCCGTCTTAGCCTCTAACATTTCATATAATCTAATACGTGCGTCCTTACCTTGAATCGAGATTTTACCCTTGTCAAATCCCATTCTAGTACTTCTTCCCCCCGCCAAAACAAGTCCGTAAACCGGTGGAATCTTCGCAGAGTACAATTGCTTGAAAACCCTGTTTATACTCGAGAAGTCAGCCCAATCAAGTTGTGGAATAGGATTGGAATTAGAAAGAGATTTTGAAAGAAAATCCGGCCAATAATCCGGATGTTTTTTAATGATCATTTGAACGTCTGTCAACCGGTGTAGACGCTTTTTTAAAGAGGATTCCTTTTCGGGGTCTAGAATGAGAATCTGTGATTTGCCCTCAAAGTGATTGCCATTGATGAAGACTAGGTCTACAGATTCCAGATAAGCGATACGATCATGCACAAGCTCAGCGATGGGAGGTATCTTTAGTTCTAGATAGGTCTTATGTTGTGTATATATGGTATGAAATGGTGAAGTATCGGCTTCTGAACCGGAGGTATGAGAAGCGTCTACATAGGCTACTTTTGCAGGCGTTAACGCACGGGATAGTTGAGTTGATAAAAACTGAATATCCGAACAATTCGTCCCTAAAATAGCCCATTCACAACGATGAAAGAATCCAAAGTCAGGGCGGCGAAGCCGGGTATGTTTAACATGTTTCAAAGGCCTAATATTTGTTGTTAAATTAAATAATAAATGTATTACAAGATTTCTATAGCTTTGTAATTACCTCGTTTTCCCCTGAATTTTTTAAATCATCTTTGTATGTGAATATATGATTAATAAAATTCATACTCCCTTCAGTTGACCAAAAGTACTACATTTTTAATATTGTGTATTCATAAGTGTTTAGATCAATTTTCTCAGGTATTTTTGAACAATGGTAGAAGGTTATTTATTTTACTGGTATACCTGTTTATTGCAGTAATTTTTTCTTCTTTTATTAAGTAAAACATAATTCTTTGTTTTAAAAAATAACGCTAATATGATAAGATTCACATGGGTTATCTCTCTAAGTTTTTTTTTCATGGTTCTATCCGGCTGTGGACATTGCAAAATGTTTTGCCATAAAAACCCCAAATTAGATACACCTCCCAAACCACAAACAGCTGTGGTCAACCCGAATGGAGACAGTGAACTTGCTCTCTTGATGAGGAAAATGACAGATGCCTTAGCATCCAAAAAGTTGGGTTTGATGAAAGGGGAAGGAACAGAGATCACGGAAGATTTTACAGGTATCTTTACGGCAAAAGCTACTTCTCCACATATGAAAAACAAATCCTTCGAAGGATTTGCTCAGGCCTTGATGTATCAGCTGGAGAATTACAACGCTATCAAGAATATTAGAGCCTATAATAGTATTGTCCAAACCTGTGTAGCCTGTCATCAACAATCCTGTCCAGGCCCTATCGATCGTATAAACAAATTGATGATTTACCTATAGTCTCATCGGCGTTTAATCAGGATTCCCATGTGTTTTAGGTTTTACCTGATACTGTCCAATGATTCCGATTTTTGTGTTACTTCCATCGTAGAAATTGGCAAACTTAGTGCATTCCAGATTATCGTTATAGAATATATGTTGGACAGGAACTTTCAGGAAGGATTCTATTCCTTTCCCTGAACGCAGGGTAATGTCTCTTCTTGAGTCATGCAGATAAGAGGTGTATTTAAATGCTCTTAATTCTGTTGACCACGGGGGAAGATTGAAATCACCACCGGTGAGAAAGGGTTCTGAGTTCTTGGGAAGATGATCCAATAGGAATTCCAATTGTTCGTTATACGACAGGATCATGTGTTTGACCAATGGGGGATTAAAATAGGTATTGATTACCCCTATATGTACGGAAGGTCCGATTAGTATCTGAGTATAGAGATGCGGAATGTTTTTATAGATAAGAGTATCTGCTTTTAGAATCGGGAAATGACTAAAAGTAGCTTTCCCATAATTGTCAATCCTTGTTAAGGAGACTTGGTGGGGATAGTATTGGTGGAGTGATTCGGACAGATAATTTGTCCAATCGGGTGTAAGCTCATTAAAAAGTACGACATCGGGATGTAATTTTTGGATATAGACGACTACACTGTCCGAAGAAGTTATGATATCTGCGAGGTTAATGATGGCAACGCTGATACCCGGTAGTCCCGTATCTGTAGCAAGTTGCAGTTGGTAATGGGATGAGTTTTTCAAGAAGAAGCTTAGCAGACCACTGGCAAAAAAGCAGGCTAATACCAGTTTTTTTTGACTTAATACAAGAAAAATTAAGCCGAGCAACAACAGCCCAAACATGATATGAAAAGTGTAATTGGCTATGCGTTTAAAGAAGATTATTTCGGGGGTAAAAACACAGATGAGTACTACAAAAGTAATGATTCCAATAATGGAATAAGTGACCCATTTATTATTCAAGATACGTTTAACGCCCATTGTTTCTTTTGAGTAATACCGGTAGTTTATAGGTGTTCCCACCCACTTCCGGTTCAAATACTTCGGCTAAAATAATATAAACTCCCGTAACACAAGGTATATTATCAAAATCTGTTCCATCCCAAGTCATAAATCCATGATGGCCAATAGGCTCTGTGCGGTGAATTATTTTTACAAGCCTACCATCTATACCGTAAACGGAACAAGCTAATCTAGCAGAGGAACCCTTTATACGGTACCGGAGAAGGGCTTTGCCATCGACTCCGGGGATATCCGGTGTGAAAGTGGATCGTTCGAGCCATACCTGAGCATCTATTTTCTTTTTCTTGATTGTAGGTACATGAGCAGCATTGAGGTATCCGGGGGTAGCATAATGATTGGCAGGGACACCGGATTGCCAGTTGAAATTATCTGCAGAAGGCAAGTCCGGATCTATTCGTTCGAGAGATACTCCTTCCACACGGGTGTATGTTTTGTCATGCATTTGTTCTGTGTATCGTATTTCATCTAGTAGGAGAGCATGGCCTAAAGAGATCGACAGTAAAACAAGATGTCCATTCTCATCATTCATTGGGGGCAAGACGGCATATCTGATATTGGCAGAGTCTGGTGGGGTATAAGTATTGCGTAGCCATTCAGGGTTCTTCGTTAGTGCTATGACCTCCCCCGGGTAAAGGGGCATATCGAGATTCAATTTTCTAAGTATGGTGTCCTTGGAACTCAAATTTCCCAAACGGAGTGTTGATAGATCGAGTACTTTGTCAGAGTGATTGATAAGCTCTATAAAATCAGTTCCATCCGGTGGAGGATTGAACAGTAGTTCGTTGATAAGTAGCTCTCCGGAATCCGGACGAACAGCAGAAGCAAATGAAGCTATAAGAGGTACTTTGCTCGGTTTCGAAATACAATTGTGAATAGGACTTTTTATCGCAAGTTCATAAGAAATACCCGGAAGGATAGGAGCATCCAACGTTATGTTTATCCGAGAAGGATCATATGAATCTAAACCTAAATGGGAGATCTTAAGCCCATCTGAAACGTAGAAATCATCATTTGATTGATCCGTTATCCAATGGAGTTTTTGGTCAAATTGCAGGTGAAGAGAATAGGCGTCCTCCACCCGGATAAAATCCAGCTTTGGCCCGAGTATAAACGGGGGTTTGGCGGAAATAGAGTTGGGTTTTCCCGGTGTGCCACCGATGAGATTGGAGGCAGATTTCCAAGCAGGCGCACCTGTACATACATGAGAAGGGTGGGATAGTTCTACACTCCATCCGCCTGCTCTCTTACCGTCTAACACATGCATCTTGGGAGAATAAGTTATTTGGTCTATAAGTTGGGCCAAGTAATCCGTCAGGCGTAGATTTTCTCCATCGTTCTGTAACCCCGGAAAGCCCTTTACACCGAGTGTTTTTCCAAATGGAGCCAAGGCGATGCTGTCTTTGGGACCGGTTAGGATCAAATACGAATGTGGAGCTATCGTATCATCCGGCAGTTCTACCGTATGTCCATCATCACTGAGGTAGAGTTCGGAGAGTTCAAGATACTTGTCCGATCTGTTGTATAATTCTATGTATTCTGCATCCGGCAACCCAACTTGAGGAGTAGGGTCAAACATAATTTCATTAAAAATGACATCGTAGGGACGCAATTCACCTGTATAAATATATTCGAAAGCCAAACTATCTACGCGGGTCTCATTGGCGGTTAAATCTCGGATGCCGTAAGCGAAAAGGACAGCTCGAGTTCCGGCGGGCATGGAATCTCTTAACCGGATAAGAACCGTTTTTTGCGAATACGTAGCAGAGGAAATATCGTTGGCAGGAAGAAGTCGAAAAGAAGGAATACTAAGAGTATTTGTATCGATTTTTTCGTCAAATATCACTTCTAAAGCATGGGCATCCCAGGCTCTGACCGACCTAATCCGCGGAGAAATGGTATCACGTGGTAATCCACCTATAGAGATATCTTCAAATCCAAATTTATCACGCCTAGTCTTAGTGTAATGGGCTGAAATCCCAAAGAATCCACTTGATATGTGCAGCGTATCCGGAATGGGAGGAAGAGAATAAATAGTGTTGTGTGCCTTAGCTTTGAAGGATATAATCCATTGATATTGTTGGTATGAAATGGTGACCCTACCGCTATTGCTTAAACTGCCAAGTATAGAATCTGTAGAGCTTTTTTCCCATATAACACGGTCTTGCTCATATTTGACAAGTCTGAGATGATCTTGCGTGCCCTTCTCTCCTATGTGAAGGGTATATCGAATACCCGAATGGCGAGTGGAGTCCGAACGGATTAAATCCAATTCCAGGTAGTTCAAATCGGAAGGAGCAAAGTTCATTTCATATTCGATCGACCATTTCATACTATCCAAATCACGAATGGGATAATATAGGTCTGAATATCCTTCTTCTGGCGCGACCAAATGAAGGGCTCCATCCCGTATAACGAAATCAGCCGTGTCTCCTATCCAGCCGGAAGGATAATCTTTAGAATCTTCAAAGTCCCAGTGGTATTGTGCGTGAATGGGCTGAAAAAAAACCCATATACATAAGTAAAGAATGTGTATTCTCATGGCGTAATAAGTGTGTTTCAGCTGCTAAATTACAAAAAAATCAGAAGTCGTAGTTTAGCGTAGTTCAAAAAATAGCAGATGGTCGATAAATCTATCATAAATTGGATATCGATCCATCGTACTCTCCCTGTTTAAACAGGGATTAGAAGAAAAACTACCCTTTTATAATCTCGAAAGTAGGGCATGGCGTATGAGCTGAACGAAGTCCCAAACTTCAGTAAATGTATTGTATAAAGGGACCGGTGCAACTCGAATCACGTCCGGCTCTCTCCAATCTGCAATGACCCCATTATGCGTGAGAAATTCATATAGGGATTTGTCTTTATCTTTGATTTGGATGGAGAGCTGGCATCCTCTTTGAGCAGGGTCTTCCGGAGTAATTATATCTAAGGTATCTCCTTTGAATTCGCTGAGAAGAAATTCCAGGTAATGGGTAAGTTTTTCTGATTTTTTACGAAGGGCAATCATCCCTACTTCGTCAAATATATCCAAGGAGGCACGTAAGGTAGCCATTGGCAGGATGGGAGGATTGCTAAGCTGCCAGGCTTCAGCAGTAGGAATCGGGTTGAAGACGGGGCCCATAAGAAATCTACTCTCTTTATCTTGTCCCCACCAACCTTCAAGTCTCGGTATGTCCTGTAGGTTATGATGGCGTTGGTGTATGAAAACCCCAGAGAGTCCACCGGGTCCACTGTTGAGATACTTGTATCCACACCAAGCGGCAAAATCCATTCCGGAGTCGTGAAGTTCGAGTCGGAGATTGCCGGCTGCATGAGCGAGGTCAAAGCCTACCATACATCCCTGAGCATGTCCGGCTTCTGTTATGGTCTTCATGTCAAAAGCTTGGCCGGTATAGTAATTAACTCCTCCTATAAGTATAAGGGCTATTTCATCGCCCCTTTTTTCTAAAACCTCAAGAATTGACTCCGTAGAGATCGTCTCCCCTTGGTCAGGTTGGAGTTCTAGGAGGGAAGAATCCGGATCAAAGCCATGAAAACGGATTTGGGAACGGACAACAAAACGGTCGGAGGGGAAAGGGCTGTATTCGACTAAGATTTTATGTCGGTTTTGGGTGGGCCGATAAAAAGAAGCTAGGAGGAGATGCAAATTGACCGTGAGACTGTTCATGACCACGACCTCTGAAGGTAAAGCCCCTACGATTTGTGCCATGGATTGGGTTAAAAACTCATGGTAGGGAAGCCAGGGGTGCCGGGCATGTGTGTGTCCCTCAACTCCGAATTTGGCCCAGTCTTCAAACATCTCATCGGTATATTTTCTGGCAGTATTGGGCATTAACCCAAGTGAATTTCCACAGAAGTAAAGGAGCTCTTTTCCTTGGTTATCCTTGGGGATATGAAATCGTTGGCGGAAGGAATTCAAAGGATCTTCCCGGTCAAATTTTATAGCTAATGCTCTAGTTTTATCGTATGTTATATCCATTAAATAGAGATGTTAGACGTGTATTTGAATTAAGAAGTGGTAAAGCGTTCTGCTGTGAGGTTAAGCCATTTCAAAGCGTTGGTACCAAGCATTTTTCTTTTGGCCTCTTTGGAGATCCCTTGGGTATTTTTGATGAGTTGGCCGGGTTCAAGTTCTCCCAGGGGAAAGGGGTAATCTGTGCCAAGGCATATTTTATCTTCTCCAAGGAGTCCCATATTGTATTTGAGGACATCGTAGGAGTGAACCAGGCTATCTACCCAAAAATCGCCCAGATATTGATAGGGGCTTTTGTCATTATCCACAGCACATAAGTCAGGACGCACTTCGAACCCGTGGTTGATACGGCCGATAGTCATGGGAAAGGAGCCTCCCCCGTGAGCAAATGCTACCCTTAAGCCGGGAAATCGTTCGAAGATTCCGCCAAAAATCATAGAGCATATGGCTAGGGAAGTTTCAGCCGGCATACTGACTAACCAAGGCAACCAATACTTGGGCATTCTTTCCATCCCCATCATATCCCAAGGGTGTACGAACAGGGCCATCCCCAATTCTTCCGCTTTAGCATAAAAGTCATAAAATCTCGGGTCATCGAGGTTGATCTTGTTAATATGTGTTCCGATCTCAACACCACTGAGCCCCAATTCATTTTTAGCACGTTCCATTTCAGTACAGGCCAAATCAATATCTTGCATGGGAAGGGTCGCCAAACCTATAAAACGATGAGGATAATGATCTACTACAGAAGCAATATGGTCATTGAAAAATCTCGAAGTGTCATAAGCGTGTCTGGGCTCTGCCCAATAATGAAAAAGAACAGGTATGGTAGAGAGGACTTGGACATCTACATGGTGCTGCTTGCAGTCTTTGAGCCGTGCATCAGCATCCCATACATTGTCGATCACATCGCGAAAGAACTTATCATCTATCATCATACGAGCATTGCAGCAGTCGTGATGTTCGAGATGGATAAAACCACCATACCCAAATTTGTCCGCCCATCTCGGGATAACAGCAGGCATGATATGGGTATGAATATCTATTGTGAGCATAAAAATCTTTAATTTAGAGTCGAGTAAAAAAAGCTCAATTTTTGCTTGATGTCATCGGGCAAAGGAGGCACAGAGGAACGAGGAATGAGCAAAGTGGAAATATTATGAAAATCTCTGAATACTTGGTTTTTTTCGGCAGTTCCACGAAGATAATCATATCCGGAAGACCCTCCGGTACCAATTTTTTTGCCTAACATTCTCAAGACCATTTGGGCATGCCGGTAGCGCCAGGTAGTTACGAGTTCATCTATATCGGTCAGCTTATTGAGTAA
>Ga0256841_1001440_pt1 | contig 20652 bp, 19 predicted proteins | sample 356308metaG_FD_185971 | JGI IMG/M metagenome (GOLD analysis project Ga0256841, IMG submission 185971) | Hydrothermal vent microbial communities from Mid Atlantic Ridge, Atlantic Ocean - 356-308 | ecosystem: Environmental > Aquatic > Marine > Hydrothermal vents | place: Atlantic Ocean: Mid... | reverse complement strand
GGAAGCGCTCGCGCTGCCAGTCGAGATCGCCCTCGGCGCGGAAGTAGTCGAGGCCGGTTTCACCAATCGCAACGTTCTTCGGATGGCGCGCGAGCGCGACGAGTCTGTCGACCGTCGGTTCCTCTCGATCACGGTCGCAGGGGTGCACACCGACGGATACCGAGATATCGGGCGGCCCCTCGACCAACGCGAGCATCGCCGGGTAGCTCTCCAGGTCGATGGAGACGCACAGCATATGGCCGACGCCTTGGTCGCGGATATGCGCAAGCAGGCCATCGAAGCCGCCATGCGGCTCGCTGTCGACGCGGTCGAGATGACAATGGGAATCGATTAGCATCACATCGTATGCGTGGGTTTTTCGGATTTCAGCATGCCGCCGAGCAGGGTCTCGATCTTGTTGCGCGCCTTACCGGCGTCCTGCTCGCTGAACTGCACGCCGATGCCCGGCGAGCGATTCCCCTCGGCGCCGATCGGGGTGATCCAGACGATCTTGCCGGCGACCGGGATGCGTTCTTTTTCATCCATCAGGGTCAGGAGCATGAAGACTTCCTCGCCGAGCTTGTATTTCTTGGTCGTCGGGATGAACAGGCCGCCATGCGCCACGAAGGGCATGTAGGCGGCATACAACACCTGTTTATCCTTGATTGTCAGCGACAGGATGCCCTGTCTCGCCTGTGCCGGTCCGATTGCCATGTTTCACACCCTATTTCAGATTCGTACTTTCGATAAGCAACCGCTCCAGCAGCAATTGCTTGTTCAACTGTTGTTGCAACTCTACGCGCAGTTTCAGCACCTGATGCAACAAACGATGCAGCCTGGCCAAGTCTAACGTTTGCGCCATGGCTTGCAAGTCCACGCGAAAATCTGGATTGAACAGTCTGGTCACCCACGTGGCCGTGCCCAGCGTGGCCAGATCCAGCAGCCAGCCGCTCCACCAGCGGGACAGCCAGTCGGCGTCCAATGCCAGCCAGTCGGCGGCCAACGCGACCGGGTCGACGCGTCGGTCGAGCAATTTCAGGTAGGCGCGCAGCGCCTGATCGCGTTCCGCCAGGCGACCTTCCTCGCGCAGCAATGTCCATGCGGTAAGCGGCGCCCCGGCGCTGATCGCCAGCGCGGTATCCAGCCGCTCCGGCTCGCCGCTCACTTCGCCCAGCCAGGCGCGCGCATCCTCTCCGGCCTTACTCGCGCCGTCGGGCGTGGCGAAAACCACTGCCTGGCAGCGGCTGCGAATGGTCGCTGGCAGTTGCTCGGGTCGCGAGGAGCACAGAATCAACAACGCATCCGAGGCGGGCTCTTCCAAGGTCTTCAAGAAGGCGTTGGCCGCCGCCGCGTTCATCTGTTCGGCAGCAAACATCAGCATCACCTGAAAGTCGCCCAACTGCGGCTTGCTGACGTTGCCGAGGCAGTAATCGCGGATGCGGTCGACGGTGATCGGCTTGCCGGTTTCGGGCGGCGCCAGCCGGATCAGGTCTGGATGGGTATCGACACGGTATAGGTGGCAGCCGCGACATTCACCGCAAGGTTCACCACCCGGACCCGGCGCCAGGCACAGCAGGCTGGCTGCAAGGCGCTCGGCGAAACGCCGCTTACCGATGCCGGCCGGGCCGCGCAGCAGCATTGCGTGCGGCAGTCGCTGACTGTCGCGCGCGGACCACAAGCGTCGCCAGTTGTCTCGATGCCAGGGCAACGGGGCCGGCGATTCCATCAGCGTGAGTCGCGACGCGCGGCGCTCAGCGCCGCTTCAAGCACGCGAGTGATCCGCGCCTGGACGGTTTCCAATGGCGCGCTGGCGTCTATCCGCTTGACGCGCCCGGGTTCGCGCTCGGCGATCTCCAGATAGGCGGCGCGCACCCGTTTGAAGAACGCCCGGTGCTCGGATTCGAAACGGTCCGCCGCGGAACGCTTGTGCGCGCGTTCCAGACCGATCTCCACCGGGAGGTCGAGCAGCAAAGTCAGGTCCGGCTTCAGGCCGCGCTGCACCAGTGCCTCCAACGCCTGGATGTGGCTCGCATTCAGGCCCCTGCCGCCGCCTTGATAGGCATGGGTGGCGTCGGTGAAGCGATCGCACAATACCCAGCTTCCGGCGTTCAGCGCCGGGCGAATAACTTGGTCCAGATGCTGCGCGCGCGCGGCGAAGATCAGCAGCAACTCTGTATCGGCCGCCATGTCGGCATGCTTGAATCCGAGCAGCATGGCGCGCAGCGCCTCGCCGAGTTCGGTGCCGCCGGGTTCGCGGGTAAGGATGACATCGATATCGCGCTGGCGTAGCCAGGTTTCGATAAAAGCCGTGTTGCTGCTTTTGCCGGCGCCTTCGATACCTTCGAGGGTGATGAACAATGGATGCGGCGCGTGGCTCATTTCCGCTTCAACTGGTATTTGCGCACCGCGCGATTGTGTTCCTTCAACGTTGCCGAGAATTGATGACTGCCGTCGCCACGTGCGACGAAGTACAGCGCCTTGCCATCGGCCGGATGCAATGCAGCCAGGATCGCATCCTTGCCGGGCAGGCAGATCGGGGTCGGTGGCAGGCCGCGCCGGGTATAGGTGTTGTATGGCGTGTCGCGGCGCAGATCACGCCGCCGGATGTTGCCCTGGTAGCGATCGCCCATGCCATAGATCACGCTGGGATCGGTCTGCAACAGCATGCCCTTGCGCAGACGCCGGACGAAGACGCCGGCGATGCGTGGGCGTTCGGCGGCCTTGCCGGTCTCTTTCTCGATGATGGATGCCATGATCAATGCCTCATAGGGTGTTTTGTATGGCAGGTTCTTGTCTCGCTCTTCCCAGGCTTTGGTGAGAAAGCGCGCCATTTCGTCATGCGCGCGCTTCAGCAGCGCGATATCACCGAGACCGCGCGGAAAATAGTAGGTTTCGGGCAGGAAGCGGCCTTCCGGATGCTCATCCGGATAGCCCAACTGGCGCATGATGGCCTTGTCATCCTTGCCGTTCAGCTTGTGTGTGAGGATGCTGTCCGCTGCGAGGTGGTCGAGCATTTTGGAGAAACGCCAGCCCTCAATGATGGTGAACGCGTAATTAATCACCTTGCCGGCAACCAGTTGGTCGAGCAACTGGACCGGCGTGGCGCCGGCGATGACATGGTATTCGCCGGCCTTGATGCGACTCGCCTGCTGCTGTTGGCGCGCAAGCAACTTGAAGAACAGTGGATTGTCGATCACGCCCCTGTCCTTCAGCCGGCGCGCCAGTTGTCCGAGCGACATGCCGGGTTCGATGCTCAGACTCAGGCCGTTGTCCGGCAAGTGTAGCGGTTGGCGCGTGAATTCCTGGTATTTCAGGTACTGCCAACCGCCGGCCACGGCGATGACAATCAGCAGAATGCCGAGCAGGCGACCGATCATCGCGCGACCTCCTCGCCACGCGCCAGCGCGCGCGTCGCCGCGATCAGCCGGGTCGGAAAGGCGGCGGGTTCGAATAGGTGTGTTGCCAGACGGCGCACTGGCCACAGTCCGATCAGGCTGTTGCTGAATAGCAGGGCATCGGCGCTCAGCACGTCTGTCCGGGTCATCGTCGCAATATGGGTGCGAAAGCCGTGATCGTCGGCCAGCCTCAGTACTTGCCGGCGCATGATGCCGTCCACGCCGCTTTCGTCGAGCTTGGGGCTATGCAGACGATTATCCTTCAGGACGAACAGGTTGCTCATGACACCTTCGATTACACGGCCTTTGGAATCGCGCATTATACCCTCGCTGATCGTGCTGTCGGTCCATTCCGCGCGCGCGAGCACTTGTTCGAGTCGATTCAGGTGCTTTGTCCCGGCAAGGCGGGGATTCCGGCCCAGGCGCATGTCACACCAGCGCGCGACGATGCCATCGCGCCACCAGACGCTGGGATAGTCGGGAAAGGGATGACGGCTCAGGATGATGGTCGGGCTGGCGTCCGGCGCGGGCGCGTAGCCACGTCCGGCGGAACCCCGCGTGACGATGAGTTTGATGACCGCTGGCGTGCCGGCCTCGTGGGCCAGCGATGCGATCTGGCGGGTGATTCCGGCGATGTCCGGTATCGGCAGCCGCAGCCGTTGGCAACCGTTACGCAGACGTTGCAGATGTTCTGCCAGCAACACCGCCCGACCGTCGTGCGCGGCGATGGTCTCGAACAGACCATCGCCATATTGCAGCCCGCGATCAGTAACACTCAGACAGTCGGAGGGCCGGCCGTTTATCAGGGCTGCCGCCATGTCAGCCGACGGGAGTCAGCCGGTATAGCGACGGAAGACGACGGTACCGTTGGTGCCGCCAAAGCCGAAGGAGTTGGAGATGGCGATATTCAACTTCATCTCACGTGCGGTGTTCGGTACATAGTCGAGATCACATTCGGGGTCGGGGGTTTCCAGGTTGATCGTCGGCGGGGCGACCTGGTCACGCAACGCCAGGATGGTGAATACCGCCTCGGCGCCGCCGGCAGCGCCGAGCATGTGCCCGGTCATCGATTTGGTCGAGCTGACGCAGAGCTTATGGGCGTGATCGCCAAACGCGCCCTTGATGCCCTGAGTCTCGGCGAGATCGCCGGCTGGTGTCGAGGTGCCATGCGCGTTGATGTAGTCGACATCCTCAGTATTCATGCCCGCGTCGCGTAATGCCAGCAACATGCAGTCGCGCGCGCCCTCACCGTTCGGCGATGGTGAGGTCATGTGGTAGGCGTCCGAGTTCATGCCGGTGCCGATGATCTCCGCATGGATATTTGCGCCGCGCGCCTTCGCGTGTTCGAGCTCTTCCAATACGACGATGCCAGCGCCATCGCTGAGGACGAAACCGTCCCGATCCTTGTCCCATGGGCGGCTGGCGCCCTCCGGATCATCGTTGCGCGATGACAGCGCTCGCGCGGCGGCAAAACCACCAAGGCCTGTGGGCGTGGTCGCGCGTTCCGCGCCACCGGCGATCATCACATCCATGGAACCGTGGCGTATCATGCGCATCGCCTCGCCGATGTTGTGCGTGCCCGTGCTGCATGCCGAAACAATACAGATGTTCGGGCCTTTCATGCCGTAGCGGATGGACAGGTTGCCGGCTACCATGTTGGCAATGTTGGACGGCACGAAGAATGGCGAGATCTTGCGCGCGCCACCTTTCAAGAAGGCCGCGTAGCCGGTTTCGATGCCGCCGATGCCGCCAATTCCGGAGCCAACCGCGACGCCCATGCGATGCGCGTTTTCCTCGGTCACCTCCAGTCCAGAATCCGCCATCGCTTGAATGCCAGCCGCCATGCCATAGTGGATGAAACCATCCATCTTGCGGGCTTCTTTCTTGGTCAGGTATTCGGTGATATCGAAATTGTAGATCGGCCCGCCAAAACGGGTACTGAACGTGGAGACATCGAAATGGTCGATGGGCACAATGCCGCTTTTTCCAGCAAGAATATTGCTCCAGCTGTCCTTCACGTTGAGGCCAACGGGGGCGATCATGCCCAAACCGGTTACTACTACGCGTCTGCCTGGCATAGGGATATAGCCTTTAGAGTTTTGGAATGAATCGTGTCACTACTCGGCTCATCCCTGGAATGAGCCATCTTTGCGTCGCCAACAGGATGGGCGAAGGACGTGAGCAGGATGCGAAAGCTTTCGAAAATGGTCATCTACCTTTGTAAGCCGGCGATTGCTCCTGCATCGCCAAATGTAAGTCACATCCCTGCAACAATCATGCAATTGCCTTGATTTGATGGTTTCCAGAGACAATCCGAGCCGTTACATCGCTTGTGAAAGACTCGCTGAACAGTGGCTTAATCGTTAGGAAATGATCCGGGCCGCAGGCAGGCATCTTGCAGTCAAGACGCCCTTGATCCCTGCGATTCGAACCATCGCTGCAATCGGCCGCTAAATCCCAGCAAGATCCGCTCGTAATCGCAAGTTTCCGGGTACACCAAGCGTGCCAGGGATATTTCACCTCCACCCTGACGGGTGGAGGGTCGGTTTAGCATGGCTTTATGGAACAGCCCCGGACAATCAGCTGTTGTGGGCGTTGATGTAATCGACCGCCTGCTGAACCGTGGTGATATTCTCCGCCTGCTCATCGGGAATCTCTGTTTCGAATTCCTCTTCGAGCGCCATGACCAGTTCAACCGTGTCGAGAGAATCCGCGCCCAGGTCATCGACGAACGATGCTTCCAGGGTCACGTCGTCTTCTTTGACGCCAAGCTGCTCAACTACGATTTTCTTTACTCGATCTTCAATGTCGCTCATGTTCATCAATTCCTCATGGATGTAGAAACAGTTTCCCCTGGATGCGCTGAACGAGCCAGACTGCGTACAGTCTCCCCCGTGATGGTCACCAGCCTTCCCCAGTAGGCGCTATGCGCATATTTTATGCATAAACGCGCGGGGATACAAAGAAAAAACCGACCTTCCCTTGCGCGCGTAGCCGACTGTTTTTATTCAATAAAACCAATGACTTGGAACGCTGTGGAGCGGCGACCGGCTCAAGCCATGTACATGCCGCCATTCACATGTAGGGTTTCTCCGGTCAGATAAGCAGCCTGAGGGGAAGCCAGAAACACCACGGCATGCGCGATATCCTCGGGAGAACCGAGCCGGCCCAGTGGAATATTCCCGAGCAAGGCGTTGCGTTGTTCATCGCCGAGCGCGCGGGTCATGTCGGTATCGATGAAACCGGGCGCCACCGCGTTCACGGTGATACCACGCGAGCCGACCTCTCGCGCCAGTGATTTGGTGAATCCGACCAACCCGGCCTTGGCCGCGGAATAGTTTGCCTGCCCGGGATTGCCAGTGGCGCCGACGACCGACGAGATACTGATGATGCGCCCCTCGCGTTTTTTCATCATGCCGCGCAATACCGCCTTGGACATACGAAACACCGAAGTCAGATTCGTATCGATGATGGCTTGCCATTCCTCATCGCGCATGCGCATCAACAGGTTGTCCCGGGTGATGCCGGCGTTGTTCACCAAGATGTCCGGGGTCGAGTAATCATCGGCGATCGTCTTGATGACCTCGGCTACTGATGCGCTGTCGGTGACGTCCAGGCGCATGCCTCGCCCATCGACGCCGGCATTCGATAGATGGGTACTGATGGCTTCCGCGCCCGTCTCTGTGGTCGCGGTGCCGATGACGGTCGCGCCGGCCTTTCCGAGCTGTCTGGCGATGGCCTGGCCTATGCCCCGGCTCGCGCCGCTTACCAGTGCCGTCTTACCTTCAAGCATGTTGCGCCTCCAAAGCCTTGTCCAGGCTGGCGGGGTCGAACACCGCCAGCGCATCCAGGGCCTTGTCGATACGTTTGCACAAACCGGTCAACACCTTGCCGGGACCGCATTCATACAGGGTTCTGGTGCCCGCGTCGCGTATTTTCTCCACGCTTTCCACCCAGCGTACCGGTTTGTAGAGTTGTTCGACCAGCAGTCTGGCAATATCGCCGGCATCCTTGGCGACGTCGACATTGACGTTGTGAATCACTGGGATGTCGACCGCGCGAAGCGTTATCTCGGTGAGCGCGTCGGCGAGCTGAAGCGCTGCTGGCTTCATCAGCGAGCAATGGGAAGGCACGCTGACGGGCAAGGGCAAGGCGCGTTTGGCGCCGGCCTCCTTGGCCAGCTTCATGGCGCGTTCGACCGCTGCCCTGTCGCCGGCGATAATGACCTGTCCAGGGGCGTTCAGGTTGACTGCCTCGACGACCTCGCCCTGCTCCGCGTCCGCGCAAACCTGACGGACTCTGCCGTCATCCAGGCCAAGAATCGCGGCCATTGCGCCGCTGCCTTCGGCCACGGCATTCTGCATGAACTGGCCGCGTTTTCGCACCAGCCGCAGCGCATCGCCAAAATCGATGACCCCGGCCGCGGTCAGCGCGGAGTATTCCCCCAGGCTGTGACCAGCCATCATCGAGGGTAGGCCGCCACCCTGTTGCCGCCAGACACGCCATACCGAGATACCGGCGGCGAGCATGGCGGGCTGGGTATTCTCGGTTCGATTGAGTTGCTCGACCGGACCATCCATGATCAGCCCGCGCAGATCGATGCTCAGATGGTCGGAGGCTTCCTCGAAGGTTTCGGCGACGATCGGATAGGCCTCCGCCAATGCGGCCAGCATACCGACCGACTGTGAACCCTGACCAGGAAAAACAAAAGCAGAATCAGATGACATGGGAATAGTTCAGCCTGTTGTCGATCCATGGGATCGGATCAGTAGCGTACCAGCACGGAGCCCCAGGTAAAGCCGCCGCCGAAGGCCTCCATCAGCAACAGTTCGTCCTGCCGGATACGCCCATCACGCACCGCGACATCCAGTGCCATCGGGACTGAGGCCGCCGAGGTATTGCCGTGGGTGTCGACAGTGACCACGACACGCTCCAGCGGCAGGTCGAGCTTGCGCGCGGTGGCATTGATGATGCGAATATTCGCCTGGTGGGGAATCAGCCAGTCGATATCGGATTTCTCCAAACCGGTCTCGGCGAGGGTTTCGTCGACGATGCGACCGAGGGTCTTTACGGCGACGCGGAAGACTTCGTTCCCGCGCATCTGGACATAGGCCTCGCCGTCTCGGATCTTGTCCGGGTTGGTGGACACACCATAGGGTACGTACAGCAGTTCCTCGTAGGCGCCATCGGCATGCAGCCGCGTCGTCAGAATGCCTGGTTCCTCGCTCGCCTGGAGGACCACCGCGCCAGCGCCGTCACCGAACAGCACGCAAGTACCCCGGTCGCTCCAGTCGATAATCCTCGACATTGCTTCGGCACCGACGATCAGCGCGGTATTCGCGGCGCCGGAGCGGATCATGCTGTCCGCCACGCCGACAGCATAGATAAAGCCGGTACATACGGCCTGCACGTCGAAAGCCGGACAACCATGGATGTCCAGACGTTGTTGCAGCAGGCAGGCGGTACTCGGGAAGACACGGTCGGGTGTCGTCGTGGCGACGATGATCAGATCAATGTCCGACTTATCCACGCCAGCGGCCGACATGGCGTTTCGCGCAGCACCTTCCGCCAAGTCGATCGTCGATTCGTTTTCACCGACGACGCGTCGCTCATGTATGCCGGTGCGCTCGCGTATCCATTGATCATTGGTATCGACGATCCTTTCGAGGTCGGCGTTGGTCAACACCTTCTCCGGCAGATGGCTGCCGGTACCGATAATTCGCGAGTATGTCACGCTATTCACCTCCCGCCAGCTGACTTTCCACTTGATATGTGATACGCGCGCCGATGTCCTTCTCCACCTCTTCGCGCGCGATCTTCAGTGCGTTGGTGAATGCCAGCACATCCGCACCGCCGTGGCTCTTGATGACGATGCCACGCAGGCCCAGGAGGCTCGCGCCATTGTAGCGGCGTGGATCCATGCGTTTCTGAAACGCCTTCAGTACGGGCATGGCCACGAGTCCACGCAAACGCCCCAACAGGGACGAGGTGAAACCCTGTTTCAATTGATGCCGTACCAGGCTGGCTACGCCCTCGCTGGCCTTCAGCGCGACGTTGCCGACGAAGCCGTCGGTGACAACCACATCGACATCCCCGGTGTAGATGTCATCGCCTTCGACATAGCCGATATAGTTCAACGAACTCTGGCCGAGGATCGCATGCGCGCCCTTGACCTGTTCGTTACCCTTGATCTCCTCCTGGCCGATGTTCAGCAACCCGACACGGGGGGAAGCCAGATCGTCGACGACGGAGACCAGTTCGGAGCCCATCACCGCGAATTGGAACAGATGGTTGGCGGTACAGTCCACGTTCGCGCCAAGATCGAGCACCCAGGTATGGCCATTGGTGGACGGAATGGCAGTGATGATCGCCGGCCTTTCGATATGTGGCAGCATCTTCAGTACGAAGCGGGCGGTCGCCATCAATGCGCCGGTATTCCCGGCGCTGACGCAGGCATCGGCGGTGCCTTCCTTGACCAGATCGATCGCGACACGCATCGAGGAATCCTTTTTGCCACGCAGGGCGCGTGTCGGTGATTCGTCCATCGCAACGGTCTGTGAGGCATGCCGGATACTCAGGCGCGGGCTGCTGAAGCCGGCCAGCGCTTCATGCAGCGCATCCTGCTGACCAACAAGAACCAGGTTCACCCCATCGGTCATATCCAGGTATCGGACAGCCGCCGGCACGACGACACTGACGCCGTGGTCTCCACCCATGGCATCGAGCGCTATGGTGGTCGAGCGGGAGGGAGATGAAGTTTTCACATCAGGCATGGTTAAACAACACGACGGTGTGCATCTCCGCAGGGAAACACGTTTGGCGGGAAAAGAAAGGAATCAAATGCTCAGCCCTTCTTTTGCACGGCAACGCCGCATGGCAAGAGAAAGTACGCAAATGTCAATTTGAACAGATGGTTTCAGTGCGCGATATCGGGTGAACCCGCCACGGGCCACCCCGCGCGCATCAATCCGGGTTCGTATCGATGACCTTCTTTCCCCGATAGAAACCATCCGGGGTGACATGATGGCGCAGGTGGGTCTCGCCGGAGGTTGGATCGATGGAGAGTGTTTCCGCGCTCAAGGCGTCATGTGAACGCCGCATGCCGCGCTTGGAAGGGGTTTTGCGATTCTGTTGTACAGCCATGGCTTTACTCCTGCGAAATGAGTTAGTGATGAAATAGCAAATATAGGGAAATGCCGGCCGGATCCTGGGCAATCACTTATGCCCGTCTTCAATCAGCATTTTCCTTGGGATTCTCGGGGTCCGGACCTTTCTTCAGACTGGCCAGCACCGCAAACGGGCTGGCCGCGGATTCGGCCAGTGCTCCGTCCGATGCCCGCGCGCTACCGTTGCTCGACGAAGGCGCCACGCAGGTGTTGTCCGGGTGCCGAGGTATGTCTGGAATGGCCAGCAATAACTCGTCCTCGATCAAGTCGCGCAGCAGCACTCGCCCATCGTCGAGTATCCACGGATCGTAAGTATCCGGAACCCGCGATGCCTCATCCGTGTCAGCAACGAAAGCAAGACGAATCGCCCGATCTACGACGAGTTGGTAAGGCTCCAGGCAGCGCTGACAAGCAATGCTCAGGGTTGCCCTGACCCGCCCTTCGGCAAACCACCGCGCACTTTCTTCATGGAAACGCAGACTGAACCCGACCTCGCCCTCCGCCGCCACGCTGGCCGCGACGACGCGTCGCAGATCGGCCAAGACATATCTTCCCGTCAGCGGGGCGGCATCGCCAGCATGCTGGCGCGGATCCACGTAGCGGGGAAGGTTGCTGGGCGACATAAGGGGCGGATTCTACATAAATAATCGACTCCTAGTCAATCCAGAGGCGATTTATTGTTAGCCCAAAGCAGTAATGTCCCTTTTGTCCAATTCTAACAGGATGTCCCCTTTTGGGTTATCAGGAGGGGCAATGGCAGAGGAGAGTATTGCGATGACACACAAAGCCATCGATCGACTGGAGGTGATCCAGCAAACCGCAATCCGGCAGTTGCGCCAGAAGGATGCCGCACGGCAACGCAACCTGAGTGTGCGTCAGGTGAAGCGATTGGTCGCCCGGTTTCGCCAGGAAGGGCCTGCCAGACTTTGGTCTCGGTCTCCCGAGGCAAGAACCACGGGCAACTTTCACCGTAGCGGAGTACTTGTTTTCCTCATGATCGCTGGATACGCGATCACCGCTACCAAACGGACTTTCGTCCCCAAGGTAGCGGCCACCCGCCTTTCGCGCTATTTCAACAGATCCCTCGCCTTTGCCGCAAATGGCGACTCTGGATAGTTGGTGATGATGTTGGCAACCACTCGGTTGGCTTCGTCCTGACGCCCCAGTTGTTTCAGCGCATGGGCGACGTGATAGCCGATTTCAGGATGGTTCGGCATCTTCGTCAGGGCTTCCTGCAATATCACCAGCCCCTGCTTGACCTTGCCAGCCTTGACCAGGATCCAGCCATAGGTATCCTGGATCTCGGGCTTACCCGGATTCAGCTCGTAGGCATGCTTCGCGACCGAGATTGCCCGGGGGTCTTTCTTGCGATCGTACATCCATGCCAGATTGTTCAGCACAACCGGATTGTTCGGTTGCTTCTCCATGGCCTTCTCGTATTCCTTTTCAGCGGCCTCGAACTTACCTTGGGTCTGCAGCAGGGTTGCATAGGTGATTCGCAGGGCGACATCATCTGGATGGCTAGACAACCAACTTTTCAGTATAACGCGCGAGTCGTCGAATCGCCCCATGTCGTGATACTGGCGGGCGAGATTGTCGACAAGACCGCTACTGGGTTTGATGCGATAGGCTTTTTCCAACGCGGCGACCCCGGCTTTCTTGTCTTTCTGGCGGAAATGTACCAGTGCCTCTATCTCGTAACCCATGGACAATGCCGGATATTTCTTCTGCATTTCCTTGCCAATATCCATTGTGGTATTCAGATTCCCCGCATCCAGCTCCATGCCGGCGAGCGCGGTCTGCACCTCGGGTGAATCAGGCGCGATCTCCTTTAGATGACGAAAGGTGTTTCTGGCGCCCGATTTGTCTCCGGATTTCAGTTGGGCCTTGGCAAGCAGAAGCCAAGCTTGTACCGACTTCGGATTGGCGTCGGCATACTGTTGAAGATTGACCACCGCGCTATTCGCCTCGCCGGCGGCCAGGCGAGTCTGCCCAACCGCTTTTGCCACCAATGGGTTGTTTGGGAACTTATGCTCCATTTCACTGGCAAAAGAAAGTGCTTTGAGGTATTCCTTACGATCGAGATAATACTGCGTCAACAACAACTTAGGCTCAAAGGCATCCGGGTTCGCGATACTCGCGCGCTGTAACAAGGGTAGGATCTTGTCGGGCTGCCCGAGCAGGCGCGCCACCTGGATCCGACCGAGATAGGCTTGGGTGTTTTTCGGATCTTCCTTCAATACTTGATCGAAATACTTTCCGGCGGCCTCGTAGTCCTTGTCCAGCAGCGCCACTCTTGCCAGATTGGCCCGCGCGGTATGAAATTTTGGGTCGACCTCCAACGCTTTGTTGAACGATGATTTTGCCTTGGCGCGATCACCCTTTGCCAGATAGGCCAGGCCCTTGAGATTATATGGAATGGGGCTTTTGGGCATTTTGTCGATCAGCGCCTGGGCCGCTTTCAAGGCTTCATCGAACTGCTGTTTTTTCAAATAGCTCAATACCAGCAGGACATCTGCCTGCATCAGGCCCTTACCCACGTTGACCGCCGACTGCAACTCGGATATTGCATTATCCGCGTCTCCGCCAGCAAGCATGCCCAAAGCGAGCTGGGTGCGATAGGCGGGAACGTCCGGTGAGGCTTCCACCGCTTTCGACAACCACTTTTCACCGGCGGCATTGTCGCCAAGACGCATGTATGCCGTACCGAGCATCGCCATCAGTTGGGCGTCCTTCGGATAGCGTTTCACGGCGGCCAATAAGGTTTCTATTGCAGGCTTGATGCGGTTCAGCTTGACTCGGGAAGCCGCCAACATCTTGTATACGGCGGCATGATCCACCCCGGTCTCGATGACTCGGGTCAGATAATCGTCCGCGACCTCATAGTCCTTCAGCCCGTACTTGATTGATCCATATAGCAATACCGATTGCAGATGGTTTGGAACGCCCTGAAGTACCTCCTGGATATAGCCTTCGGCTTTAGGCAGGTCGTGCTGTTGGAATGCGATCAGGCCACGTAGATACTTCACCATCGGTGAGTCTGGAAATATCTTTTCGACCTCGGCCACATCCTGTTTTGCCTTGTCGTATTGACGCAATGCGATGTGGGTAGATGCGCGCGCAAAACGCGCGCGAAGATTGTCGGGAGACTTCTTCAGAACGGCATCGAGATCCGCCAGCGCTTGCTTTGGTTTATTGTTCAGTCGCAGCAATTCTCCCCGAATCAGGTGAGCATCCTGGTTATCCGGATGGGCATCCAGCAACGCGGATAACTCCTTCAACGCCTGCTCCTTGTCATCCTTTACGATCTGGATGCGAATCAAGCCGAGCTGCGCATCCGCCTCTCCCGGCACTAAAGCCAGGGCCTTATTAAAGCTCGAGCGCGCCTCATCATAGTCCTTCAATCCCAGATAGGCCTTGCCCCTGAGCGTCAATATCTTCGCGCGATCCTCCGGGGTGGTCCCGTCATCGGGCGAAAGCTTGTCGAGCAATTCGACGTTCTTTCCTTGCAGCAGATAAGCGCGTCCCAACTGTAACAGCCATTTCTCGCGAGGCATGCCCAGCTTGGCCGCGCGACGGAGTTCTTTTTCCGCACTGGCGCCGTCATTGTATTTCAGATAGAGCTGACCGAGCGCGAAGCGCGCATCGGCAAACTCGGGATCCTGCTGGAGTACATTCTTCAACTGAATGACAGCGGCCTTGTCCTCGCCCTGCTCTATCGATTGCCGCGCTTCCTGATAGAGTTCCTTGGCGCTCTTGGCGTAGACATGCGAGGATGCCGCGGCAAGCATCAATCCGGCAAGAATGATCCCGTATCGGGTACGTGAATACTTCATATCTAAAGATGTCCTTCGTAATGGAGTCATTGTTTTGGCTGTAAGTTCTCGGCTTACCACTGACATGAGAGTTTGTGCCTGTCGGTTGCCTGTGTTGATCCGGGGTGTTTCAGGTCTCAACATGAGATCTGGTTTGACGCCTGGCAGGCTGTTGAAAAATGGCATTTTTTAACAGCCTGCCAGTCGAAATCGGCGCATGGAGAAATACCGCGCAAAACCGCTTTTGGAAGCCATCAGGTTCAAGCATCGGAGCGCTGTCGAATCAGATAGCAATATCGTATTTTTTGAGTAGATTATAGAGCGTGGGGCGGGTGAGTCCCAAGCGTTCCGCCGTTTTGGAAATATTATTTTCGGTGAAAGCCAATGCGCGCTGGATAGCTGCCTTTTCGGCGGACTCCCTGACTTCCCGGAGGTTCAGCGGGTAATCGTCTTCCTCTCTGCCCTCCAGTTCAAGGTCCTCGGGGCCGACTGTCGAGCCATCCGCCATGATGATCGCTCTTTTGACGCGATTCTCGAGTTCTCGCACGTTTCCGGGCCAGGAGTAGGCCTCGATGGCAAGCAATGCCGCGTTGCTGAAACCCTTGACCGGTTTATTGAACTGTTCGGCAAATCTGGCGAGAAAGGCCTTTGCCAATAGGACGGCATCCCCCTGTCTGTCGCGTAACGCCGGCACCTGGATCGTGGCTTCATTGATTCGGTAGTACAAGTCTTCACGAAAATCCCCGCTGGCGACACGCTGTGCCAGATCACGATGGGTAGCGCAGATGACACGCACGTCGACCGGAATCTCCTCGCGCCCGCCAATGCGTTCGATAACGCGCTCTTGAAGGAAACGCAAGAGTTTCGCTTGCAAGGGCAACGGCAGGTCACCCACCTCGTCGAGAAACAGCATGCCGCCATTGGCGACTTCGATTTTGCCAAGCGTTGTCTTCACCGCGCCGGTGAAGGCGCCCTTCTCGAACCCAAACAGCTCGCTTTCAAGCAGATTCTCCGGGATTGCCGCGCAGTTGATCGCCACCAGCCGCTTGTCAAAGCGAGAACTCAGTTGGAACAGTGCCTTGACCAACACCTCCTTGCCAGTTCCACTTTCGCCCAGAATGAGCGTGGCGACATCGACTGGCGCCAGCTTTTCGATGCCGCGCACCACATTGCGCATCTCCGGACTGCCAGCGATCAGGCCATCGAGTGGCCGTTCGGATTGTAATTCACTGAGTTGACGATTCTCCTGCTCCAACTGATAGAGGCGGGCCGCGCGCTGCGCCATCAGGTTGAGGAGACTGGGTTCGACTGGCTTTTCGAAGAAGTCATAAGCGCCCAGGCCGATTGCGCGCACCGCGTTATTCTTGTCGTCATGCCCGGTTACCACGATTATCTTGGTATCCGGAGCGAGTTTCAGCAGTTCCTCGAGTACCGCAAAACCTTCCGATACGCCACCCGGGTCCGGTGGCAGGCCAAGATCCAGGGTTACCACGCAAGGTTCATGCCGGCGCAGTTGTGTCAAGGCACTCGTTCTATCCTCGGCGACAACAACCTCGAAATCGTCAAAACTCCATTTCAGTTGATTCTGCAACCCAGGATCGTCTTCCACGATCAGCAACTTACAATTGCTCGCAGCCAAATTACCGTCCTGCTTTCAATAATTTAAAAGATGTAAAAAGTAGCGTCTCGGTCAGTCAAGCGCCGGATTTCTCGCGCGCGCTTTAGAGGTTCCCAGCCTGCCGTCACGGCGCTAATCGCCTCTATGCTCATACCTATATGCTCATAACGTCCTATTGTTCGACCTTGGAATCACTTCCTGAAGCCGGTCTCCTCATTCAAGAAAGGCTTTGTCTGACTTTCATGATGGATCCGAGGCGGGGAGGCCATTCTATACATATCCCCACCGAGATTACAGCGACTCTCGGTCAAATCCAAGATTGGGTATCGGCAGATGCCCAAGGGCGCCTTTCAACACGTCAGATCATGCCTGACCCTCATGACCGAAACCCCACTCCCGCCGCCATGAATGTTGTTTGTGATTCGGCCATCGGATGCCCGAGGCGGGACAATGGAAACGTCCCCGGCATTTCAGATGCTCCCCACCCCAATATCGAAGCCAAGCCCGCACGTATTCACGGCGTTCCCGCAGGCAAACCGCCAGGGGATCTCGAAAATGCCCTCCATGGCATTTTTCTCGTCGCAAAGAGAAAATGCGATTTTCGCTTTGCTCATATTTTCAACCACTTATCGTGATCGAAAAGGGTGGGACATCGCTGTAGCGTACACAGGCCATTGAAAAATGCCATTTTTCAATGGCCTGCTAGCCCGGATTTCTCACCCGTTCACTACTGCGACCCGGTGAGAAATCCGGGCTAGCGACTTTCACGCTAATCCACGAGTTTCGCGGTTTTTCGATCGCAATCGTATGCCATGGGGATCGATAAGGAAAAGGTGCTCCCCTGGCCGGGTTCGCTACGCACTTCGACATGTCCTCCAATCGAGCGCACGAATTCCCTGCATTCATACGCGCCGATCCCCATTCCTGTCAATCCTTTCGTCGTATGGAAGGGCTTGAACAAATATTCACGAATGAATTGTTCACTCATGCCGCTTCCGGTATCGATGATATGCACCAGGGCCTCTTTCGCATTGGGTTCCACGACGATCCGGATTTCTCCGTCATCCGGTGTTGCGTCCTGGGCATTCTGTATCACATGAGAGATCACCGAGACCAGTCGATCGGCCTCGGCCCGTACTGGGATCGGCCCTTCCGCCGATGATAGCGCCGGGATCGGCTGGTGCTGGCTTTGCGTTAATACCGATTCCTGTACCGCTCGCACCAGATCGGTACAGCTGGAATCATCCTCCGCCTGAGAGCTGTTCAGTTGGGTCAGCAGGCGACTCATGCGTTCCACCGCGTTTTCGATCGTCGTCATCGCGTCGTCGACGAAAGCTGGGTTGCTCTTGTGCTTGACTGCGTTCTTGGTAACCAGCGATAACTGCGCGATGATATTCTTTAAATCGTGGATAACGAATGCCGAGAGGCGGTTGAATCCCTCGAATTGCTTGGCTTCCGCCAGGGCCTCCGCGGCCTGATAAAGACTCAGGTAGCTGGCCGCCTGCCTGCCGGAAGTCTTCAATAGATCCATGTTCTCCCAGTTCAGCCGCATCGGCGCTTTGGGCGCCAACAGCAAGACGAAGCCGGTAAGCCGTTGGTCGTGCAGCAACGGGGTGATCAGCCAGGCCTTGGCGATATCCAGCAGGGGCCGCGGGACCGCGTTCCGGCCTTGGGTATGTTCTTCATCGAACAGGACAATCCACTCCTTCTCGGTCAGCAGGGTCGTCAACGGCAGATAATCGATATCCGTGGGCAGATCGACTTCGGGTGCGTTGTAACGTTCGGCCAGCTCAGCCCGTCCGCTGGCTCGTGTCAAAAACAGATACCCACCCGGGCTGTCCACGATAGAGGCCAGCGCCCCTATGACGCGTTGAAACAGGTCGATATTGCTCTCTTGTCCCGACAGGGTGGCGATCAACCGCAACCATTCCTCGCGGTAATCGTATCGGGACTTGAAGAAGTGCTTGTTGAGAAACACCTTTGCATGGGCGCGTACCTGGCCGGAACTGGTGAGTACGATCAGCATCAGCACGGCTCCGCTGAAAAAGATGATCTGGAAGACAGATCCCCACTCGCCCCCATAGAGCCGGATATAGTAGCCCGCGACCGCCATCAGCAGCATGTAGATGCCCGCGCTGAAGATCGCGGTGGTGTGGAACACCATTCGGCGCGACACGAACACATGGATGGACCATATGGGATTGCGGGCTACCGACATGCCTATCAACGGCACGGCCATCGTCACGATGGGACCCCGCGCGTACCACAGCCCGGTATCGATACGCTGGAACAGCAGCGCGTCGGCATACAGATAGAAATCGAAGGCAAACATCGCGCCGAGGCCCAGCAGCAGGTATTTGATACCCCAGCGATTGTCCTCCTGGGTATTGCGATAGAGCTGCTCGATCAGGATCAGACCGGACAACGCAAGAATCACATAACCGAAATAGCGCACACTGATATTGCCGGCGACCGAGGGCGCCAGTTGGCGTAGCAGTTGATCCAGATTGATCGGCAGCAGCAGCACAAGGGTAAATAGCGACACTACGATCGCGAGCACCTTGGGGAAGCCCTCCCTCAATACGCCAGAGGGGTTGAGCAAGCGGGCCAGAAATGCCAGCCATGAGAAACTGCGTAGGGTTTCCATCCCCCAGAACAGAGAGGAAGGCAGGGCGACACCATAGGCATGCATGCCCAGCACCACGCCCCACACCACGGTCAAGGCACATGCCAGCAACAGAATGCCGCCAAGTAACCGACCACGCCAGTTTGTCAGCAGCAGCAACAGCAGCACGAAATAGCCCGCCGCCGCGATCAGATAACCGTAGTAACCCAACGCGCTCATATCAGCCCATAGCGTGGAGACATCGCGTCAACGACAACGACCGAGGCAAGGCGATAGGCAGTGCCCCTCCGCCATGTTATTGCGCACCCTTGCCCCATAATACGACCTCGACCGTTTCGAGCAGGACAATCAAGTCAAGGAACAGCGACGCATTCTTTACGTAGTAGAGGTCGTATTGTAGCTTTTCGCGAGCATCCTCCTCGCTGGCACCATACTGATAACGGACCTGCGCCCAACCGGTCACCCCGGGCTTGACACGATGCCGTTCATTGAAATACGGGATGTTCTTGGCCAACTGGTCGACGAATTCCGGACGTTCCGGACGCGGGCCGACCATCGCCATCTCGCCGACCAGGACATTCCACAACTGCGGCAACTCGTCCAGGCGGGTTTTCCGGATAAATTTTCCCAGCGCGGTGATGCGACTATCGTTCTTCGTCGCCCAACGGGCCACGCCATCGCTTTCCGCATTGACACACATGCTGCGAAACTTATGCACATTGAACAACTTGCCATTCTGACCGATCCGGACCTGATGAAAAAACACCGGGTCGCGCCCCTTGGATTCGACAACACTTGCCGCGGCGACCAGTAGCATTATCGGGGACGCAAGCGTCAATAGCGACAGGCTGACAAGGATATCGAACAGTCGCTTCCCATAGCGGGTCGACAGCCCCATCTTGAAACCACTCGAGAAGATGATCCAACTGGGTTTCAGGAAATCGATCCGGATCTTCGAGGTCTCCTTCTCGAAGAAGGAGATCAGATCGAAGACCCGGATACCGCTCATCTTGCAATCGAGGATATCATCCAATGGCAAGCCCTTGCGCTGGTCGTCCGCGGCAACGACCATCTCATCGACATCATGACTCTCGACATACGCCAGCAGCGATTCCGGTAACTCGCTGACCCGTTGATCATCGAGTTGGCGCTCCGAGTCGGACAGCCGGATGAATCCGACGACCTGGTAGCCGAACCCCTCCCGTTCATGGTCCAGCACCGTGCGCGCCGAGGCGCCACTGCCGAGCACCAACACGCGGTGGAGCTGGGCATCTTCCGCTGCGAAGTGATGGAACGCCGCGCGCGTCAAACCCACCAGAATAAAGGAATACAACATCGCCAGGCCAAAAACGCCTCGCCCAAGAAACAGGTTGGGAAACGCGTAGAACACCAGACTCAGCGCGGCGGTTCCAAGCGCGAAACCAACCGCCAAGCGCACGATCATCGCCGCGTGAGACATACTGCCACGCTGATACAGTCCCAATGCCACCATCGACGACAACATGGCGACAGCATAGATCAGCGCGGGTAGAAACAGGGATATCTCGACATCGTCCATGCCTCCACCCAGGAGTTCGAAGCGAGACCAAAAGCCTGCGTAGATCGCAACAAAAAAGACGAGAAACTCAAGAACGCCCAACATGAAGTGCAGGCGAGATACATAATGACCAAATATCTTAAACATAAGAGTTACAAATCAGAAGGTTGAGTATGGGTCGACTACCGAATCAGCAGGTATGAGGGCGATTTGACTTCGTATTATATCGTTACAGCCAGCCAAGCGTCGGAATTATCGCATGCGCACGGAGATCCTTGAGCGTGTTGCTCGTCATTGTGGGGAGTGTCCCCCCACAACGACGAGTAACACGGTATTCGGGTGGCGTCGCCCGTTTCACCGGGCTATCGGCCGACGCTTCGGGGAATGAAGCCATCTTGCCATGATGTGTCAACCCAATTCAGAAATGTCCTCTTTTCTGCCATTCAGAAGTGTCCGGTTTTGTGTGTCGTTTACGGGTTGGTTGGCGTATTGGTTGGTGTATTTGAACAGCGATTG
>Ga0256841_1001439_pt1 | contig 20670 bp, 14 predicted proteins | sample 356308metaG_FD_185971 | JGI IMG/M metagenome (GOLD analysis project Ga0256841, IMG submission 185971) | Hydrothermal vent microbial communities from Mid Atlantic Ridge, Atlantic Ocean - 356-308 | ecosystem: Environmental > Aquatic > Marine > Hydrothermal vents | place: Atlantic Ocean: Mid... | reverse complement strand
CCATCCTGGAGGAGGAGCGGGCCCGCCTTGCGGAGTGAGGGAGGCCCGTGCTCGAGGCCGCTCACCTGCCGATCAGCTGAGGAGACCGGACAAGGGCGGGCCAACGGAGGCGCACCCCGCACCGAGAAAGCAGACAGACCAAAGCAGACAGACCAAAATCGTACAGAACCATGTAAAAAGGGGGAGCCAGCGGCTGGCTCCCCCTTTTCTTTCCGCTTTGGTCCCTGCTCCTCTTTCCACACACGGCCCCACAGAACGCGGTTCCACAGATCCCGCCTGGGCAGGCTAGGCCTTCTCTGCGGCCTGCTCCCGCTTGGACTCCTCGATGATCTTCTCCGCGATGTGGGTGGGCACCGGCTCGTAGTGGTCGAACTCGATGGTGTAGACGCCCCGGCCCTGGGTCATGGAGCGCAGGTCCGTGCCGTAGCGCAGGATCTCCGACAGGGGCACCAGGGCGCGGACGATGCTGCGGTTGCCCCGCTGTTCCATGCCCTGGACCCGGCCCCGGCGGGTGTTCAGGTCGCTCATCACATCTCCCATGTACTCCTCGGGGACAATGACCTCGATGCGGTAGATGGGCTCCAGCAGCACCGGCCCCGCCTCCTGGACGGCCAGCTTGAAGGCCTCCCGCCCTGCCGTCTGGAAGGCGATGTCCTTGGAGTCCACCGGGTGCTCCTTGCCGTCGTAGACCACCGCCTTCACGTCCACCACCGGGTAGCCAGCCACCACCCCCTGGCTCAGCACCTGGCGGATGCCCTTCTCGATGGAGGGGATGAAGACGTTGCTGATGGCCCCGCCGAAGACCTCGCTGGCGTACTCGAAGCCGGCGCCTCGTTCCAGGGGCTCCACCCGCAGGTGCACCTCCGCGAACTGGCCGGCGCCGCCGGTCTGCTTCTTGTGCCGGTACTGGGCCTTGCCCACCCGGCTGACCGTCTCCTGGTAGGGCACCTTGGGGATCTGGGTCTCCACCTTGACGCCGAACTTGCTCTCCAGGCGGCGCAGGGCCACGTCGATGTGGGCGTCTCCCATGCCCTGGAGCACGTTCTGCTTGGTGGCGTCCACCCACTGGACCCGCAAGGTGGGATCTTCCTCGGTGAGAGCGTGGAGGGCCTGGCCCATCTTAGCACTGTCGGCCTTGGTGGCCGGGGTGACCGCCACGGAGTAGAGGGGGCGAGGGTAGGCCGGCGGCGGGATGACGATGTCCGCGCCGGGTGCGGCCAGGGTGTCCCCGGTGAGCACATCCTCCAGCTTGGTCACCACGCCGATGTCCCCCGCGGCCAGCTCGCTGATGGCGTCCAGCTCCTTGCCCCGCACGGAGAAGAGGTTGCTGATCTTCTCCTCCTTGCCTGTGCGGCTGTCCACCAGCCGGTCGTCCTTGTGGACCACGCCGGAGAAGACCCGCAGGTAGTTCATGCGCCCCACGTAGCGGTCGATGATGGTCTTGAAGGTGAAGGCCACCGCAGGACCGTCCGGGGAGCATTCCAGTTCGATCTCCTCCTCCCCTTTGCGGGCGGAGACGGAGACCTCGGCAGGGCTGGGCGCGAAGGCGCTCAACGCGGCGGTCAGGGGGCGGACGCCAATGTTGGCGATGGCCGATCCGCAGAAGACAGGGATGATGTCCCCGTTGCGGATGCCTGTGTGGAGCCCCTGCTGGATCTCCTCCAGGGTCAACTCCTCCCCGTCCAGGTACTTCATGATCAGCTCGTCGTCCGTCTCCGCGGCCGCGTCGATGAGGGCCTGACGCAGCTCCTCCGCCTGGTCCGCCAGCTCAGCGGGGATGTCCGAAGGGCTCTTGCCCTCGCCCATGTAGGCCTTCATGGCCACCAGATCCACCACTCCCTGGAAGCTCTCTGCAGCGCCCACAGGCAGCTGGAAGGGGAGGATGTTGCCCTCGAAGGAGCTGCGCAGGCTGTCCAGGGCCCGTTGGAAGTTGGCGTTCTCCCGGTCCATCTTGTTCACGAAGATCATGCGGGGGCGCTTGGCCTCGTCCAACCGCTGCCAGGCCAGCTCGGTGCCCACCTCCACGCCGGCCACCGCGTCCACCAGGACCAGGCTGGACTCGGCCACGGCCAGGGCGCTGATCACCTCACCCAGAAAGTCCAGGTAGCCAGGTGTATCCAACAGGTTGAGCTTGGTGTCCCCCTGGATCACCGGGGCTACGGAGAGATTGATGGAGATGCCCCGCCGATGTTCCTCCGGATCCCAGTCAGAGACGGTGGTCCCGTCCTCCACACGGCCGAGGCGGGAGATCTGACCGGCGTTGAAGAGCATCACCTCGACCAGGGACGTCTTTCCAGATCCGCCATGCCCCAAGAGGGCGATGTTCCGGATCTGGTCTGTGTTGAACTTGGCCATGAAACCTCCTCATGATGGCTTGTCGGGTGAGAGACGATGGCCTGGACCGTCCGGGGCTGGCCGGCCCCGGCAGCAGACCATCCTGCAGAAAAGCACCATCTATGCGAAACCCCATCCGCCCACACCGTTGTCGGCCACGGGTTCAGCGGTCGGAAGCGGTTTTGGTACGGGGATCTGGTTCCGGGAGCCTGCTGGATTGTACTGAAAAAGCGGGGGAATGTCAACGAATGCCCGATCCGGTTTGGCAGATGGGAAACCCTCTGGTATCATGCCCCTGAGCCCACACTTTCGCGCTGGAATCTCTGCCCAGGGAAGCCCTTGCCGGGCTTTCAGGTCGGCGGTCCCCTCCACCCCTTGAGCTATCCATGCCGGGCTCCACACCTGGCCGAGCGGCTACCATGACACCTCCCACCGACTTCGCCAACCCCTCCGATGAGAATGCACCCATCCCCGCCCCGGTGACCACGGGCCAAGCGCCCCAGGCCTTTCCGCCCCCGGCCGTGGATTTCGCCTGCCCCCCACCCGAGGAGGCCCCCACCCGCCTGCTCCTCATCAGCCACGCGGAGACCCTCCACGACCGCTACCGCAATCTGCTGCAGCGGGACAGCGGCCTGACCGCCCAGGGCTGGGAACAGGCCGAGCGGCTGGCCCGTTGGCTCAGCGCCTACCAACCGGTGGACCTGCTGGCCAGCGGCGGCAACCGGCCCAGCCAGCTCACCGCCCACCGGCTGCGCCAGGTCCTGGGGGATGTGCCGGTGCTGCGCCTGCGCCTGCCCCCCCTGCCCTCCCAGGACTGGGCCCTGCGCTCCCCCTTCGCCCAGACAGGCGCCCCCACCCCGGAGCTGCGCCAGGAGCAGGAGGCCTACATGGCCTACCTCACGGCTCTGGTGAACGCGGTCAACCCCCTCCTGGAGAAGCACCCCGGCAAAACCGTGGCCCTGGTCGCGGACCCCAACGCGGTGGCCATCCTGGTGCGCCACTTCTTCGGTGGGCACCGGATCGGCCTCCAGCTCCGGGACACCAGCGTCAGCGAGGTCACCTGCCAGAACGGCCAGTGGCGGCTGGTGGCGGTGAACCGCTGCGCCCACCTGCCCCACCGCCACGCCACGCCCAGCCCCCAGACGTCCGCCCAGGCCAGCAGCCCCATCTCCCCGGAAGAGGAAGAGGCCATCCGCCGCTTCTACGACCAGGTGGCCGCCCAGTTGAGCCAGGCCGGCCAACAGCCCGCGGACAACCCCCACCTGCAGAGCTTCCTGGACTTTGCCGACCTGGCCCCCGGGCTGCAGATCCTGGAGGTGGGCAGCGGTCCGGGCCAGGCCGTCATCCAGCTGGCCCAATCCGGGGCCAAGCGGGTGGTGGGGGTGGACCTCAGCCCGGGCATGCTGGAGCATGCCGAGTACCTGCGCCTGAGCAACGGCGCCCAGGGACAGGCTGTCCAGGCCGATTTCCGCCTGGCCTCGGCCCAGCAGCTCCCCTTCCAGGACGAACGCTTCGACGTGGTGGTCTGTCGTCTGCTCCTCCATCACCTGCGAGAGCCGGAGCGGGCCCTGCGGGAGTTCTGGCGGGTGCTGCGGCCCGGCGGCGTCCTGCTCCTGGCGGACATCCTGGGCTCGGACGATCCGGTGAAGCGGGCCACCCACAACGTTATCGAGAGCGCCCGCAACCCCACCCACGTGGGCATCCACCCTGCAGAGAGCTACCGCCGCATGTTGACGGAGGCGGGATTCGCTCTGGAAAAGGAGGAGATCCGTCACCTGGAACGCCGGGCCGACGACTGGCTGGACATGATCGTCGCGCCGGAGGAGGTGCGGGAGAAGGTGCTGGACATGCTGGAGGCCAGCATCGAGACGGACGCGGCCGGGCTGGAGGTGCGCAAAGAGGAGGGCGGCCTGGTTTTCACCCAGCACATCCTCCACGTAAAAGCGCGGAAGCTGTCATCCTGAGCCCCAGGCGCATCGAGGGCAACGCACCGCGAGAGACACACCGTCGCGAGAGATACACCGAAGGCGCACCCACCCATGCGAAAGGCCCGCTCCGGAATGGAACGGGCCTTTTCTCTGCTTATTTCGGCTGGCGACAGGTTGTTCCCAGGCGGAGCCGCCGCGCGAGCACGCGGTGGCCATCGCCGACCATCCTCAGCGCCGGTAGAGCTCTCGCAGGATGATCACCTTCTGGATCTGGGTGGTGCCTTCGTAGATCTGGTAGATCTTGGCGTCCCGCATGAGCTTCTCCACAGGGTACTCCCGGCTGTAGCCGTTGCCGCCGAAGACCTGGACCGCGTCCGTAGCGTTCTGCATGGCCGCCTCTGCGCAGAAGGCCTTGGCCATGGCCGCCACCTCCGTGTTGCGCTGGCCGTGGTCCACCTGCCAGGCCGCCTGGTAGGCCAGGTGGCGCCCCGCGGTGACTCGAATGGCCATGTCCGCCAGCATGAAGCCCACCCCCTGGAAGCGAGAGATGGGCTGGCCGAAGGCCTTCCGCTCCCCAGCGTAGCGCACCGCCTCGTCCAGGGCCCGCTGGGCCACGCCCGTGGCTGCGGCGGCCACCGGCGGGCGGCTGCGGTCGAAGACCTTCATGGCGATCATGAAGCCTTCGCCTTCCTGGCCCAGGCGGTTCTCCACCGGCACCTCCACATCCTCGAAGAAGACCTGGCCGGTCTGGGCTGCGTGCTGGCCCATCTTCTCCAGGGGCTTGCTGGTGCTCACCCCAGGCCACTCCCGGTCCACGATGAAGGCGCTCATGCCGTGGTGCCCCCCTTCCGGATCCGTCTTGGCGAAGACGATGAAGAAGTTGGCCACCGGCGCGTTGGTGATCCAGGTCTTGGAGCCGTTCAGGATGTACTTGTCCCCTTTGCGGATGGCCGTGGACTTGATGCCGGCCACATCCGAGCCGGCGTCGGGCTCGGTCAGTGCGTAGGCGGCCAGCTCGCCCCCTTCCGTCAAGCGGGAGAAGCATTGGGCCTTCTGCTCCTCGTTCCCCGCGATGAGAACAGGCAGCATGGCCAGCTGGTTCAGCATGAGCGCGGTCTGGATGCCCGAACAGCCGTAGGCCATCTGCTCGCCCACGATGCACTCCTCCAGCACGCTGGCGCCCAAGCCCCCGTACTCCTCTGGGATGTTCAGGTTCACCAGCCCCACTTCCCGGGCCTTGTTGTAGATGTCCCAGGGCCACTCGCCGGTCACGTCGTAGTGTTCGGCCTTGGGCATGATCTCCTTGCGGGTGAAATCCCGGGCCAGATCCTGCAGCATCTTGAGATCTTCGCTCAGTTCGTACATGGGTTATCCGTCCCTTCGTTCAGAGTTGCGCCGGCTTCTCTTGAATTGGATAGCTTGTGAGTTGGATAGCTGAGAGTGGATTGACTTGGAGCAAAGCGACTTCCCGAGTCCGCCTGCATCACAGGATGCGGTTTGCGCCCCCGAACTCCCTGCCAATGTAGAGCAGGGATATTCTGATCCTGTTGCCGAGCTGTTAAATGGTTGGCATGAAGCCATGATATAATCGGCCCGCGACGACCGCAAATTTGCCAGCCCCCAGGCGCCATCGCCAGCTATCCAGCCCAGAGAATCGAGGTCCCCATGCCCACCACGTCCCACCTTTACCGGGAGATCCACCAACAGCCCGAAGTGTTGGCCACCCTGCTGGAGGCAGAGCATCCCGCTCTGGAAGAGCTGGCCGCGGAGATGCGCCGCCAGGGCGTGGAGCACGTCTTCGTGGCCGCCCGGGGCAGCAGCGACAACGCCGGCCGCTATGCCCAGTATCTCCTGGGCGCCATCAACCGCCTGCCCGTCTCCTTGACCACCCCTAGCCTCTTCACCATCTACCAGCGCCCGCCCCGCTTCGGGGAGAAGAGCCTGGTCCTGGGCATCAGCCAGAGCGGCCAGAGCCCGGATATCGTCAGCGTGCTGGCCGAGGCCCAGCGGCAGAAGGTCCTCACCGCGGCCATCACCAACGCGCCGGCCTCCCCCCTGGCCGCCCACGCGGACCACGTGATCGACCTCCACGCCGGCCCGGAGCGCTCCATCGCCGCCACCAAGACCTACACCAGCGAGCTGGCGGCCATTGCCCTCCTGGCTAGCCTCCTGGCCCAGGATCCAGAGATGGTCCGCCTGGTCCAGGGGCTGCCCCAACGCTGCCAGGAGACCCTGACCCTCAACCCGGAGCTGGCCCGGCTCACCGAGCGGTACCGCTACATGCGGGACTGCGTCATCATCGGCCGGGGCTACAACTACGCCACCGCCTTCGAGTTCGCCCTCAAGCTCAAGGAGCTGACCTACACCATCGCCGAGCCCTACAGCAGCGCCGACTTCCTCCACGGGCCGCTGGCCCTCATCGAGCACGGTTTCCCGGCCTTCGTCCTGGCCCCCTCCGGGCAGATGGACAAGGAGATGGCCGCCTTCATGGAGCAGCTCCGGGAGCGGGAGGCGGAGGTCATCGCCATCAGCGACCAGGCGGAGCTCCTGGATCGGGGCCATCGCAGCTTCCGCCTGCCCGCCGGCGTGCCCGAGTGGCTCTCCCCGGTCACGGCCATCATCCCCGGCCAGCTCTTCTCCCTCTACCTGGCCCACGCCCGCTTCTACGACCCGGACCATCCTCGGGGCCTGCGCAAGGTGACCGAGACCAAGTAGCAACCGAAACGTCCGCGCCCACGCTGCCCGTCCCCTGTCCTCCACGTTTCACCCGGTCAACGGGACCAGGCGAGCTCGGGTCAGCCGCACCAGCTCCTCCACGGGCAGGCGGACCTGCGCGCCCCGGGCCCCTGCGCTCACGGTGATCCACGCCAGCTCCTGGGCGCTCTCGTCCAGATAGACCTGGAAGCCTCGGTTCAGGAGGGCCAGGGGGCTGATGCCGCCTGCCTGCAGCCCCGTGAGGGACTCGGCCTGGGCCCGGGGGGCCATGTGCACCTTCTTCACGCCCACGGCCTTGGCCAGCTTCTTCAGATCCAGGGTGGCCGGGCCGGGGATCAGGGCCAGGATGGGCTTCTGGCCTGGATCGTTGGCCAGGGCCACCAGGGTCTTGAAGACCTCCTCCGGGGGCAGCCCCACCGCCCGGGCCACCTCCACCGCGGCATGGGTCTCTGGGCCATACTCGTAGGTGAGCAGCTGGTAGGGGACCTTGCGGGCGTCCAGCAAGCGGGTCACGTTGTTCTTGAAGCGTCTCTTGGCCACGGGGATCTCCTTCGTTCCCGGTTGATGGGTCGCCCAGCCACAGGCATCGGGCTGGCGGACGTCCGGCGGAGGGGGGCTGTCTAGGCGCACAAAAAGCCAGGCGCAGGATCGGCTCCTGCGCCTGGCTTCCCCAATTCAGCTTTCAACGCCACCAGCCGTGACGGCCAGCGGACATAGACTCACACAGTCCAGCGATTCGATCTAGCGGGAGACCGCCATGGCGCCTTCCGGCAGGAAGATGGTCACAGTGGCGTCGGTGGTCTGGACCACAGGCAGCACGCTGTCCACGGCGGCCAGGATGTCACCCATCTCCATCCCCGGAGCCACCAGGGCCCACAGGTTCATCTGGTCGGCCACGTTGATCAGGTGCTGCAGCTTGCCGCCGTCCCAGGTCAGGGTGGGCAGCTCGGCGCCGTTCAGCAGCACGTGGATGCCCTTGGCGTCCGTGCGCACGCCCAGGCTCTTCACGCCGGCGGCGGCCAGGTTCTTGACCACCTGGGGATTCAGGCGCAGGGTGTAGAGGGGGGCGCCGGTCAGCGCGCTCCACTCTGCGTCGGTCAGGTCACCCACGGTGAAGCTGCCGTCCGCATCGTAGAAGACGGGCAGGTTGATCTTGGGCGGGGACCCCACCGCGGCCAGGAACTCTTCCTGGGCCTTCATAGCCATCTTGGCGGCCTCGCTCTCGCCCTCGATGTAGAGAGGGATGATGTCCGCGCCGGCCTTGACCGGGAAGCGAACGATCACGCCGATGCCCAGGCGCTGCACCAGGGGCAGGACCTTCTCCAGCATGGGGATGGCCATCCCGAAGGTGCGCATGGCCTCGGCAGTGGCCACCAGGGACTCACCATTCCATTCGATGGAGGGGACGGGCTCGCCGTTGACCAGGATGAGGAGCCCATTCGCACCGTTGTTCACGCCCAGGTGCTGGATGCCGCTCTCCGTCATGTAGTTCACCCACGCCGGATCCATCGCCAGGGTGGACAGGTCCGCGCCGGCCATGGCCCCTACCTGAGCAAGAGGAACGTTTCCAACGGAAACGGAGCCATCCGACTGGATATCAACCACGACTGCGGGCAGATCAATAACCAGTTCTGTGGGGTCCGACGTCAGTGCTGCCGAGGTGCCAGCCCCAGGCCGAGGAGCACAGCCTGCCAATACGAGCATGGCTACAAGTAGCAACGATGCCCAAACAACGAGTTTTCGGTTGTACATTCCTTTACCTCCTGAGATGAGAGTTGAACATGAGTGGTGAGTGAACATTGACTATGGAACCAACAGCACCCACGAAGCAAAGAGAGCACTGAGAGAAACGTCTGGCGAGGGATGGGTTGTGAGACAGGAAGCGTTCGGGGGGTTGGGTGAAGCGGCGCAAGCAGGGCTGGTTGTCGGATGGAAGAGAAGCGAGACGGGCATCGCCGTGGCAGGCTCCTCGCGTGCTGCTTCTGTGAAGATCCAGGGCCAGGGCTCAGGACAACTCGGGACTAGCCTTGAGGCGGCCGCCTGGCGCTGTCCTCTTCGAGGGCCGGTGCAAGGCAATTTCGGCAGCCAAGATCAACCGCCATTTTTCGTTGTCAAGAGCCCGCCTGCCCACGTCAACCCTATTGTACACACGCACCTAGAACATGTCAACCGAAAATTTTTTGCGGTCAGAAACAAAAATTGTCACGAAAAACTACGCTTCCAATACGATCTGCATGCGCCGAACCCGACACCGTCCAGCGGGTTCCACGGCCTACGGTCGGGCTGGGAAATTCGTTCCTGGGCCTGCCACTGAAGTATAATGGAGAATGCTTGAAAGCGCTAGCTGGAAACGCGGAGACGCGCCAGCCCGACGACTCTCATCTCAAGACAGCCACCCAAGACAGTCCATGACCGCCTCCCACGCCAGCCCCCACCCTGAAACGCAGTCCACAGCCCAGGCCGGCCAGCTCGTCCTCCTGGCCACCGGGGACGGCAAGCGCTACCTGATCCGCCTCCAGGAAGGGGCCCGCTTCCACTGCCATCTGGGCACTCTGGCCCACGACGATCTCATCGGCCAGCCCCTGGGCGCCACCGTCTACAGCCAGCTGGGACATCCCCTCCTGCTCCTGGAGCCCAGCCTGTCGGATCTGATGAAGCGGGTGAAACGGGCCACTCAGATCATCTATCCCAAGGACGCCGCCTACCTGGTGCATCGGTTGAACCTGCGGGCCGGCAGCCGGGTCATCGAGGCGGGAACGGGCAGCGGCAGCCTCACCATCGCCCTGGCCTGGGCCGTGGCCCCCACAGGGCGGGTCTACACCTACGAGAGCCGGCCCGAGACCTTCCTCACCGCCCAGCGCAACCTGGAGCGGGCGGGCATGCTCCCCTACGTGGAGATGCACCAGGCCTCCATCCAGGATGGCTTCCGTCAGTCAGGGGTGGACGCCCTCATGCTGGACGTGCGGGAGCCCTGGCGCTTCCTGGAGCAGGTGCGGAAAGCCCTGCGGCCCGGCGGCTTCTTCGCCAGCCTGGTGCCCACCACCAACCAGGTCTCCGGGCTGATCGAAGGGATGGAGGCCACCGGATTCGCGGACATCGACGTGGTCGAGCTGCTCCTGCGCCGCTACAAGCCTGTCCCCGACCGGCTGCGCCCGGACGAGAACATGGTGGGCCACACCGGCTTCCTGATCTTCGGCCGGCCCATCCTGGATCCCCAGGATCCCCAGCGCTGGCTCTCCCAGGAGCGCAGACGCTACCAGGCCCGGAAGGCCACCCAGGCCCGCATCGCGACGGAGGAGGCCCGCCGGGCCGCAGAACAGGAACAGGGCGGGAAGAAGTATCCCCGCCTGCCCTTGCCGGGCTAGGCGGCGACGCCGGAACGGGCCGCCGAGAGCCGGCCGTCCCATCCTGCCACCTTCCACGCACCACACCCTACGGAGCGACGTTCCCCGTGCACCACGAATACTACGGCAACATCCACATGCACACCGTCTACAGCGACGGCGCCGCCACCTTCGACGAGCTGGTGCGAGCCGCGGCCGGCGCTGGCCTGGATTTCGTCTACGTCACGGACCACAACATCCTGGTGCGGGACGCGGAGGAGGGCTATCGTCGGGGCGTGCTGACCCTGGTGGGCGAGGAGGTGAACGACGAGGAACGGGAGCCGCCAGGCAACCATCTCCTCTGCCTGGGCGTGGAGGAGGACGTCACCCCCTACGCGCCGGACCCCCAGGCCCTCATCGACGCGGTGAACCGCCAGGGCGGCCTGGCCTTCCTGGCCCACCCCTTCGAGGAGTTCACCCAGCGCTACCCCGACCACTACGACTGGTACGACTGGGACGTGACCGGCTACCGGGGTGTGGAGCTCTGGAACTACATGGCCCGCTTCCGGGGCTACACCACCAGCACCCTGAACACCGTCCTCATGGCCCTCTTCCCCCACTGGTTCACCACCGGGCCCTTGGCGGTCATGCTGGAGAAATGGGACGAGCTGACCCAGGAGCGGCCCGTGGTGGCCATCGGCGGCACCGACGTGCACGGGAAGGTCTATCAGCTCGGCCCCATTCGCCGCCGCTTCCTGCCCTACAGCCACTGCGCCCGGGCCCTGAACACCCACCTCCTCACGCCCCGCCCCTTCCAGGGCCCGCCCCGGGAGGACCGCATCGACCCCGAGGACCCGGTGGTCCGCCACGACCGGGAGCTGGTCCTGGAGGCCCTGGCAGCCGGCCACTGCTGGATCGGCTACGACCTGGTCCATCCCAGCCGGGGCTTTCGCTTCAGCGCCTGGCAGGGGCCCGAACGCCAGCTCCCCCGTCCCGGGGATCCGCCCCACGCCATCATGGGGGACAGCTTGCCCCGCCCCCAGGAGGGCCAGGTGACCCACTTCCTGGTCCAGGCCCCGGCCCAGGGGGTCATCCGCCTGTTGCGCAACGGCCGGCTGGTGGCCGCCTCCCACGGACAGACCCTGGCCCACGCCACAGGGGAGCCGGGAGTCTACCGGGTGGAGGTCTGGAAACGGCGCTGGCTGAAGCCCCGGGGCTGGATCTTCAGCAACCCCATCTACGTGGGCTGAGGCCCAGGCGAGCCACCAGCCAGGGCCAGGCCAGGAAGACCAGACTGGCCCCCAAGCCGTCCACGGCCACGTCCACCAGATTGCCGTTGCGCCCAGGCACGAAGGTCTGGTGCCACTCGTCGCTCAGCGCGTAGAGGAGGGCCATCCCCCAGGCCAGGAGTGCCTGACGACGTCCGCCGGGCCGCTGACACGCCAGGCCCCACCGGTAGGCCATGGCCAGCAGGAAATAGCCTGTGGCGTGGCCCAGCTTCTTCACCGCCAGATCCAGCCAGCTCTCCGGGAAGACGAACAGCTGGGATTGATGGCTGAACCAGAAGATGCTCGCCATCAACCCCAGGGCCGGCCCCCAGCGGATCAGCCAGCGGACTCCCTCATCCCTTCGTCCCCACACAGAACCACCACCCTTCTGTGAATCACTCAGTATGAATCGCCTGGTGTGAATCACTCGGTGTGAATCACTCAGTATGAATCACCTGGTGTGAATTACCCAGCAGGCGACCGCTCGTCTCTCGCCATCTCAGCCTGCCAACCTGCGGTAGAACGCCTCCAGCTCGCCGCCCAGCCGCTCCCAGTCGTACCGCGCCTGCAGGTGCAGCCGGGCCTGCTCGCGGAGCCGCCGCCGCTCTTCGGGCGTTTCCAGGAGCTGCGCCACAGTTTGGGCGAAGGCCTCCGGTGTGGCCTCTGGGGGCACAAGCCGGGCCGCGCCAGCCTGGCCATAGTGACATTGCTCCCCCACCGCGCTGGCCACCACAGGCACGCCCCGGAGCAAGGTGGTGGCCAGGCGCACACTGCACTTGGCCTGGTTCAGGGGCACATCCTCAGCGGGGAAGACGGCGCAGGCCGAACGGGCGTAGAGAGCGGGAAGCTCCTCCCCACTCACCGAGCCCACCCAATCCAGGGCGCCCTCCTGGACGGTGACCCGGGCCAGGGCGCGGCGGAACTGGCTTTCTCGATCGGGCTGCAGGGCCTGGCCGGCCACCAGGAGGCGAACTCCCGGGTGCAGGCGCTGGAGGGCTCGCCAGAAGGCGGCCATCCACTCCGGCGCCACCTCCACGAAGCGGGTGAACCAGAGGACCGAGGGCGACTGAGGTCCGGTGAGCGCCGCTTCGGGTCGCTCTTTGCCCACCTCCAGGCCAGTCACGCCGTTGGGCAGGTAGAGGATGGGCGTCCCTGGTGCGTAGGCCTGGGCCCGCTCCACCAGCCAGCGGCTGGCCGCGGTGATGGCGTCCGCGTGGCGGAGGCCCCACTCTTCCTGCCAGGCCAGAAAACGGGCCAGGAGCCAGGGATAGCCCCCCACCTCTTCCCAGGCCTGCTCCCAGTCGTCCACATCCAGCACGATGCGCGCAGCCGAACCAGCCCAACGCCGGCGCTGCCAGAGCAGCCATTGGACCAATCCGGCGTAGGCCCGAGGCTTGACGATGTGCACGATCTGGGGCTGGCGGCGTCCCAGCTCCCGCCAGAGCCGCGCCAGGATCCAGGGCAGCCCGCCCCGGACCCCCACACTGACTACACGAACCCCGCCATCTTCCCAGCACCGCCCTCCTTCCTCCGGCGCGTCCCAGGGGGGGATCAGCACCGTCACCTGATGGCCTCGCCCCGCCAGGGCCCGCGCCAGGGGCAGGGTCCGGGCGCGCACCGTGCCTTTCTTGCTCAGGCCAAAGGGGGCTACGAAGGTGACGCGCATGGTAGGGCCTCGGTTCGAGCGCTCGACGAGCGGAGAGGGTTTCGGGTCGGCAGCAAGCGTGAATTATAGCACAGAGGGAATTGGACGCCACTCCACACGGCCATCCGGCGATTATCTGGTACAATAGGACTAGTGGAGGACTGGTGCAGGATTGGTGTAGGCCCGACGATCTGCCGCGACGCCGCAGTGACACCAAACAGGCAGCGACGCAAAACAAAAGAAATCGAGCGGAACTGCCCCAGAAGACGGCGTGTCCTCGTTTCACCCCCTTTCGAGCTGATTTTGCTCGAGCCGAACCTGGTCACCGCCTGACTGGAACCGGAGATGAGCGAACACTTGCGCCGGGTAGAGCATCGAAGCATCCAACAAGACGACAGGTCACCGAGGGAAGGACGGCTGCGCATGAGAGAGATCGATCCCTTCCGGGAATTGCTGGAATCGCTGGAAGAGGAGAGCTGGCCCGAAATCGAGGAGGAGGAGCCGGACGACGAGGGCGGTGGAGGCGGCGGCCGGGACGGTCGCCGTTTCGGTGGAGGCCGGGGCGGCGGAGAGCACGGCCGAGGGCAAGGCGGCGGTCGCCTGCTCTGGTTCATCCTGCTCCCTTTCCTGGTCCTCATCTTCTTCAACTGGGGCCTGGGCTTCTTCACGGACTGGCTCTGGTACAAGAGCCTGGACCTGGACTCGGTCTTCTTCACCCGGATCACCGCCTCGGTGGGGCTCTTCCTGGCCGGCGGCATCCTCTTCTGGATCATCCTGGCGGTGAACGTGCTCATCGCCCGGCGCCTGGAGCCCCACGGCCTGGTGAACACGCCCCTGAGCGAGCTGGCGGACATCATCGGCATGCGGTTGACCACGGGCATCCTGCTCTTTGGGGCCCTCTTCGCCTTCTTCATGGGCTCCGCCGCCTCCTCCGCCTGGGAGGAGGTGCTCCTCTACTTCAACCAGACCAGCTTCCAGGTCACCGAGCCCATCTTCGGCCGGGACGTGGGCTTCTACATCTTCACCCTGCCCGTCTGGCAGCTGGCCCGGAACTGGCTCATGGTCACCCTGGTCATCACCCTGATCGCCACCGCCCTGGTCACCGGCCTGGGCTGGCGGAGCTGGCGGGCCAGCTCCGCGGTGCGGGCCCATCTCAGCGGCCTGGGCGCCTTGATCCTGCTCCTGGTGGCCTGGCAATACCGGCTGGACGCCTTCCAGCTGGTCTACAGCACCCGGGGCGCGGTCTTCGGCGCGGGCTACACGGACGTCAACGCCCAGCTGCCGGCCTATAACCTGCTCACCCTGGTCACCCTCATCGCTGCGGTGCTGCTCCTGGTCAACGTGGTCATGCGCCAGGCCTGGCGGGCCATCGTCATCGTGCTGGTGGTCTGGGTGGCCGTGGCCGTCATTGCCGGGAACATCTACCCGGGCATCGTCCAGCGTTTCCAGGTCAGCCCCAACGAGTATGTGCGGGAGGCGCCCTTCATCCAGAACAACATCCAGTTCACCCGCCAGGCCTACGACCTGGACTCGGTGCGCAGCCGGGACTACGAGGTGGCCAACCTCACCGCGGAGGACCTCCTGAGCCAGCCGGAGACCATCCGCAACATTCGCCTCTGGGACTACCGTCCGCTGCTCCAGACCTACAACCAGATCCAGGCCCTGCGCCAGTACTACGAATTCCGAGACATCGACGTGGACCGCTACGCCCTGGAGGACGGTCTGCGCCAGGTGATGCTGGGAGCCCGGGAGCTGGTGCCGGAGCAGCTGAACGTAGAGGCCCAGACCTGGGTCAACCGCAAACTGGTCTACACCCACGGCTACGGTGTGGCCGTCTCCCCGGTGGCTCGGGTCACCCAGGACGGCCTGCCCGATTTCCTGGTCAAGGACATCCCGCCCCAGGGCAAGATCCCCATCACCAAGCCCCAGATCTACTTCGGGGAGAAGACCAACGACTACGTGATCGTCCGCACCAGCGTGGACGAATTCGACTACCCCCAGGGCGGGGGCAACGTCTTCACCACCTTCGAGGCGGAGACGGGCATCCCCATCGGTAGCTACCTGAGCCGTCTGCTCTTCGCCCTCCGTTTCGGCGACTTCAACATCCTCCTCACCGACGCCATCCAGCCCACCAGCCGCCTGCTCTGGAAGCGAAACATCATGGAGCGGGCCCAGGAGGTGGCGCCCTTCCTCCGCTTTGACGGGGACCCCTACATCGTCATCGGAGAGGATGGCAAGCTCTACTGGATCCTGGATGCCTTCACCACCAGCAACCGCTACCCCTACAGCACGCCCATCAACAGCCGACAGAACCCGCTCCTGCCTCGCTGGCGGCTGAACTACATCCGCAACTCGGTGAAGATCGTCACCGACGCCTACACCGGGGAGATGCGCTTCTACGTGGTGGACCCGTCGGAGCCCATCATCGCCGCCTACAACCGCATCTTCCCCGCCCTCTTCACCCCGCTGGAGGAGATGCCGCCGGATCTGCTGGCCCACATCCGCTACCCCAACTCCCTCTTCATCATCCAGGCGGAGATCTTCCGCACCTACCACATGACCGACACCCGGGAGTTCTACAACCGGGAGGACCTGTGGGAGTGGCCGGAGGAGGTCTTCCAGGGGGAAGCCATCCTCATGGAGCCCTACTACGTGCTCATGGAGCTGCCCGGGGAGAAGGAGCTGGAATTCATCCAGATCCTCCCCTTCACCCCGGCCAACCGGGAGAACATGATCGCCTGGCTGGCCGCTCAGAGCGCACCGGAGAAGTATGGGGAGAAGCTCCTCTTCCAGTTCGGCAAGGACTCCCTGGTCTATGGCCCCAAACAGATCGAGGCCCGCATCGATCAGGACCCGGTGATCAGCGCCCAGCTCAGCCTGTGGAACCAGCAGGGCAGCCAGGTGATCCGGGGCAACCTGCTGGTCATCCCCATCGGGGACAGCCTGCTCTACGTGGAACCCCTCTACCTGCAGGCGGCCAACGGCAAGATCCCGGAGCTGAAGCGGGTCATCGTGGCCACCACGGAGCGGGTGGTCATGGACGAGAACCTGGGGCTGGCCCTGGCCCAGCTCTTCGGCCCCGACGTGCTCAGCGAGGAGGCCCTGGCCGAGCTCCTGGCTCCCGGGACCCAGATCCCCACGGAGATCACCCCGCCCACAGGCCCCGCGCCCGCCCTCACCCTGGAGGATCTGATCCTCCAGGCCAACGAACGCTACGCCCGGGCCCAGGAGCGCATCCGCCAAGGGGACTGGGCCGGCTACGGGGCGGAGATGGAGGCCCTGCAGCAGATCCTGGAACAGCTGGCGGAGCAGGCGGGCGTCGTCACCCCCGAGCCCACCCCCGCCCCCCAGGAAGGATCCGAGGCGGCGCCCAGCGAGGGCCCGGCCGAGACCCCCACCCCAGAGAGCGGCGGGTGACAGGCGGGCCTTCCCGAACCCATCCCACGCGAACGCGAAGAGGCCCCGGCAGATCTGCCGGGGCCTCTGTCTCAAGTACGCCTGAGAGGATTCGAACCTCTGACCTCTTCCTCCGCAGGGAAGCGCTCTATCCGCTGAGCTACAGGCGCCTGGCACCTGCAAGAGCAGGTGCGCGAGGCGGGGAGGGAGGGATTTGAACCCTCGAGGGACACTGCTGCCCCTACCCACTTAGCAGGCGGGCGCACTCGACCGGACTATGCGACCTCCCCAAGATCAATTGTGCGGACAGCGCCACCCAGGCGGAGGGAGAGGGATTCGAACCCCCGGTGGCTTGCGCCACAGTTGTTTTCAAGACAACCGCCTTCGTCCACTCGGCCATCCCTCCACGTGGCCGGGGCTGCTCAGGTGAGCAACCCATCGGCGTAGGCGTCCTTCAAGCTTGGTGGACACGCTGTCCTAGCCTGAAAAAGTATACCCGTGAGGCCGACAGATGTCAAATTTCACTGCTGTTTCCAGGGTCTACCGCCCTTCTTCCGCCCCCGGGGACGCCCCTGCCACGGCCTCCCCCTCCCCGGTCAGATCCTGGCGGCGACGGCGCAGCCAGCGGGAGAAAACCAGGCCCAACACCAGCATCAACAAGGAGAAACCGGCCAGGAACCAACGCCCCTGGGAAGACTCGGAACTCAGGGCGGATCCGAAGAGCACGAAGGTCAGGGAGCCGGGCAGATTCCCCAACAGGGTGGCCACCACGAAACTCACCAGCCCCACCCGCACGAACCCAGAGAGGTAGTTGACCAGGTCGTAGGGCAGGTAGAGGAGGCGCATGATCAGCACCGCCTCGAAACCGTTGCTGCGCAGGAAACGGGTGTACCGAGCCATGAAGTGGGTGGCGTCCTGGTTCTCCTGAAAGAGCCCCGCGCCGAAGTAGCGCCCCACCAGATAGGCCAGGGTGGCGGAGAGGATCGCCCCCAGGGACGAGTAGACCAGCCCCCAGATAGGCCCGTAGAGATAGCCCCCCATCACCGACAGGACCGTGGCCGGAAAGAAGACCAAAGGTCGTACGGTGTAGAGGGCCACGTAGAGCAGAGGGCCCAGGGAGTTCCCCTCCAGGAAGGCCTGCAGTCCCTGAGCCACTTCCCGGGGAGACTGCCCCGTGCGTCGGATGTAGAGGACGTACCCGCCCACCAGGAGGAGCCAGAAGAGCAGGGCCGCCAGCTTGCGGCTCTGCAACCAGAGACGAGCCGGGGGCTGGGATTGTTTCAGTGCAGGCTCCAGGGCCTGTTCAGAGGGTTTGGCAGACATGGGAACCGTCCAGGATGTGGGGAAACTGGGCTATGGGTGGATGGGCCTCGTCGATCACAGGCGCCGGGCGGCCCACCAGACCCGCTGGGCCGCGGTGACGAAGACCAGCGCGCCCATGATCCAGAAGAGCGACGCCACCGCCTGGGGCAGGAGGAAGAAGAGGCTGTAGAAGAGCACGGTCTCCGCCCCTTCGATGAGGCCCGGGGGCATCTCCAGGCAGGTGAGCCGGGTGGAAGCGCGCCGCCGCTTCTCCAGCAGGGCCGCCAGCAGGGTCCAGGAAAGGGCGTTGATCTGGAAGGAGGCCAGCAGGAAGATCAAGGCCCAGATCCGGGTCGGGGCCGGATCGGCCACCGCGAAGCTGATGGGCACGGCCAGGTAGACCAGGAAGTCCAACATCAGATCCAGGTAGCCGCCCAGGTCACTGCCTCGGCCGTGCAGCCGAGCGGTGAGGCCGTCCAGGCCGTCCAGCAGCCGGTTGACCAGCCAGAAGGCCAGGCCCCACCCCAGGGCCCCTTGCAGGACCGCGCCGGCCGAGAGCAGGCCGATCCCTGCCCCCAGGAAGGAGAGCCAGGTGGGGTGGGTTCCGGCCAGGAAGCGTTGAGCGAAGGGCGCCAGGAGGCGGTCCTTCTGGGTGCGCAGAAGTGCATCTTTCATGGGATTTTCCGTCTGGTTTTGGCGCCGGCGCCGCCCAATCGGCGGAGACGCGAGCGGGCTCAGGCTGGAGAGGGACAACCTCTCTCCGTAGTGAGCCACAAGCCGCCCTGGGGCTCAGTAAGCCGCCCTACACCCTGACATCCCACCCCTCTGGCCCAAGGCCCAACTCAGGCTAGCGGATCACCTCCAGCCCGCCCATGTAGGGCCGCAGCACCGGCGGCACCACCACCGATCCGTCCGGCTGCTGGAAGTTCTCCAGGATGGCGATGATGACCCGGGGCAGAGCCAGGCCGGATCCGTTCAAGGTGTAGACGTACTCGGGCTTGGCCCCCTCGGCTGGGCGATAGCGGATGTTGGCCCGCCGGGCCTGGAAGTCCCGGAAAAGCGAGCAGGAGCTCACCTCCAGCCACTCCTCACAGCCCGCGGCCCAGACCTCCAGATCGAACTTGATGGCGGCCACGAAGGAGAGATCCCCGGTGGCGATGGCCACCCGACGGTAGGGCAGCTCCAGCCGTTCCAGGAGCACCTCCGCGTTGCGGATCAGGGATTCCAGCTCGTCCCGGCCCGTGTGGGGCTCCACGAACTTGACCATCTCCACCTTCTCGAACTGGTGCACCCGCTTGATCCCCCGCACATCCTTGCCCGCCGAGACCTTCTCTCGCCGGAAGCAGGGGGTGGCGGCCACGTGGTAGATGGGCAGGCTCCCTGGCTCCAGGATCTCCTCCCGGTACATGTTGGTGACCGGCACCTCCGCGGTGGGGATGAGCCAGTAGTCCTCCTCCGCGTCCCGGTAGAGGACATCCCCGAACTTGGGCAGGTTGCCCGTGCCCCACATGCAGTGGCTGCGCACCATGAAGGGCGGATAGACCTCGGTGTAGCCGTGCTCGTTGATGTGCACGTCCAGGAACCAGTTGATCAGGGCCCGCTGCAGCCGGGCCCCGGCCCCCTTCAGGATGTAGAAGCGGCTGCCCGAAAGCTTCACCCCCCGCTCCAGGTCGATGATGTCCAGCTCCTCCCCCAGGTCCCAGTGGGGCTTGGGTTGGAACTCGAAGCGGGGCAACTCGCCCCACTCCTTCACCACCACGTTCCCCGACTCGTCCGGGGCCACAGGCACGTCCGGCTCCGGGATGTTGGGGATGCGCATCATGGCGTCGTGGAACTCCTCCTCCACCTGGCGCAGCTCCGCCTCCAGGGCCTCCAGCTCCTGGCCGATCTCGCTCATCCGGGCCTTCAACGCGTTGGCTTCCTCTTTCTTCCCTTCCCGGAAGAGACGGCCGATCTCCTTGGATCCCTTGTTCCGCTCCGCGCGCAGGGCCTCCACCTTGCTCAACAGCTCCCGGCGGCGCTCGTCCAGCTCCAGCGCCTTCTCCCAGGGGGCGTCCGTCGCGTTGAGCTTGCGCATGGCCTCGGCCAGCGCCTCGCGGTTCTCGCGCATCCACTTGATGTCCAGCATGGTGCAACCTCCAGTTTCAGGTTTGATTTGCTGCTGATGCATTCACTGCTGATGCGTTCACTGCTGATGTGTTCACTGCTGATGTGTGCATTTTCCCGCGGTTGCTCACGGGAAACGGCAACCGAAAAACACCTGGGCCGATCAAAAAAAGCCCCTCCATCCTGTTCAGGACGAAGGGACCCCGTGGTGCCACCTGACTTCGCAGAGGACGGTCGAATCCTCTGCCTCGTTCGAGATAACGGCTCGTTCCGCCCGGCCATTTCCTGCCGGGAACTCGGGAGGTGCTGACGTTGCCGCCTCCTGTTGCCTCGCACCCACCGGCAACTCTCTGAAAAGGAGGGGAGGCAAGCCCTGGCCTCCGTCATGGTCGTTCACTTCCGGGATGGCTCCCGGATCTCAGGCTGTGAAGGCGCTCATGTGAGGCCGATCCTAGCACAGCTTTGGGAAAAAGTCAACGAATTTTTGGACGAAATTCCCGGACGACAAGCCCCCAGGCGGCCTTCTCCGGCTTCCAGAACGTGGGCTTCACGGCAAGGGCCAGCCCTCCATGCTGTTGACCAGCTCCACCAGGCAGTGCATGCCCAGGGGCGGTTCCAGCTCGAAGCTGAGGGAAGGAGACGCCCTCAGGTGG
>Ga0256841_1001438_pt1 | contig 20691 bp, 20 predicted proteins | sample 356308metaG_FD_185971 | JGI IMG/M metagenome (GOLD analysis project Ga0256841, IMG submission 185971) | Hydrothermal vent microbial communities from Mid Atlantic Ridge, Atlantic Ocean - 356-308 | ecosystem: Environmental > Aquatic > Marine > Hydrothermal vents | place: Atlantic Ocean: Mid... | reverse complement strand
CTGGGGGCGAATTAAATCAGTTTATCGAATGAGGCGAATAGTCAGTCTATTTAACGAATTCGATAAGCTGAGTTAATCGCCCTCCAGGGATTTGCAGCCGATCAGCGTTAAATCCGACAGACTCCTAAGAATGGCGGTATATCCCTATGCCGCGCACAGTTTGTCGAAAAACTGCGTTTTTCAACAGACAATCTATGAAATAGCTGACAAGGAACCCGTTGATACTCCCTCTCTTTCTGCATATGCTTATTGACCCGGCAACAATCGATATTGTTGCCGGGTCAATAATGGGCATCTCGAATAATCGAGGTGCCCGAGTGGGACAGGGATGTCCCACCATTTTCAATCACCACAAGTGATTGAAAATGTGAGCAAAGAGGAAATCGCATTTTCTCTTTGTGACGAGAAAAATTCCATGGAAGGAATTTTTCGAGATCCCCTTAACAGGATGTTGAAAAAGTCCTTCCTTGGACTTTTTCAACCCCGGAACCGGAAAATGCGATTTCCCGGTTCCTTCATTTTCAATGGCTTACAGCCATTGAAAATGGCGGTATATCCTTATACCGCACACAGGATGTCGAAAAACTGCGTTTTTCAACACCCTGTTAATAATATCAAATGCCCATGGCAATAAATATCGTGAACAGACTACAACATCTTCTGGACAACAACCTTGAATGGGCTGAAGCCATTACCCGGGAAGATCCGGAATTCTTCCGCCAACTCTCCCGACAACAGGCACCTGAGTACCTGTGGATCGGATGCTCAGACAGTCGTGTCCCTGCCAACCAGATCATCGATCTCAAGCCGGGAGAGGTTTTCGTACACAGAAACATTGCCAATGTTGTCGTTCACACGGATCTGAACTGTCTTTCGGTAATCCAGTTTGCCGTGGAAGTCCTCAAGGTCAAGCACATCATCGTTTGCGGCCATTACGGCTGCGGAGGAGTCAAAGCAGCGATGGAGGACCAGGATCATGGTCTCATCGACAACTGGCTGCGGCACATCAAGGATGTCTCCCGACTGCATCAGGACAAGCTGAAAGCACTCACCGAGGAACAACATTTCGACCTGCTGTGTGAACTGAACGTCATCGAGCAGGTACGCAATGTCTGTGGAACCACGGTAGTGCGCAATGCCTGGAAACGAGGCAGCGATATTTGCGTACACGGCTGGATCTACAATATTGAAAACGGCATCATCAAGGATCTGGACGCGGGAATATCCTCAAACCAGCAGTTACAGGAACGCTGAGGTTTCACGCTGATCCCAGGTTCATGGCCAGGGCAAGCGGGCGGAATGCGACAAGGACTGTTACCGGATCAATACCTTCCAGGCTCACTATCCAAACTTCAGTTCAACAGTCTCTGGAAACCTGCTGCATCAAGGGGAAGGGAGAAATGATACCCCTGAAAATAGCGGCAGCCCAGGTTTTGCAGATACAGAAAATCCTCTTCCTTTTCTATCCCTTCCGCAACCACCCTCAATCCCAGGGTGCCGGCAATCTGCAAAATGGCACTGATCAGCGCCTGGTTCTCCTCATCCTTGCACAGGTTGCAAACAAAACCACGATCAATCTTCAACTCGGATACCGGCAACTGCTTGAGGTAGCTGAGGGATGAATAACCCGTGCCAAAATCATCCATGGAAAAACGTATACCCAGTTCCCGAAGCTCATTCATCGTGGATACAACGCTGCGCATGTCTGCGGCAATCACCGTTTCGGTAATTTCGAATACCAGTTTCTCCGTCAACTCCGGAGACAGATAGCGCTGGGTCAGCGCCTTCACCAGATCGACAAAGTCATGATGCAATAACTGCCGTACACTGACATTTACGGAAAACTGCTGCAAATTCATGCCTCGCCTCTGCCACTCTCTCAACGTGGCAAATGCAGTGACCAAAATAAACTCGCCCAGACGAATGATCAGACCTGTCTGCTCTGCGATGGGAATAAATCGTTCTGGCGACACCTTTCCCAGCCTGCTGCTGTTCCAGCGCACCAGACACTCCGCGCCGATGATATGCCGGTTTTCATCCACCATCGGCTGATAGCAAAGGGAAATTTCATTGTTCTCCAGGGCAAAATGCAATAGCCGCTCGATCTGCAAATGAAGCTCCACGCGATGAGAAACTTCTTCATTGAAAAGCACCACGGCATCCCGCCCGGCTCCCTTGGCCTCATACATGGCAATATCCGTTTCCCGGATCAGACTGCTGGAATCCTGTTCCTCATGAGAAAATACCCGCACCCCTATACTGGCGCTGATATAGATGCGATGCCCGGACACCAGGTAGGTTTCCTTGAGGCGGGACAGCAGGGCTTTTGCAAGCTCCAGCGCCTGAAGCTCACAGGCTCCGGCCGTATGAAACTCCTGACCGATAACAATGAATTCATCTCCACCCAATCTGGCCAGACCGTCCTTCTCCGGGATGGTTTCACGCATGCGTCTGGCCACTTCCTGAAGCAGGCTGTCGCCAACCCCGTGGCCCAGGGAATCATTCACCGTCTTGAAATGATCCAGATCCACCAATAACAGAAAGGAGCAGCCCTGAACCTCCTTCAGATCCATCATCATCTGCTGCAGCCTTTCCATGAAATACTGGCGATTGTTCAAGCCGGTCAGCTGGTCATGCGCGGCTTGCCGATATGCGGTTTTCAGCAATTTGTAGCTGCTGGTCGCGGCATGGAAAAGCACGCCTCCGAGAATGGTGGCAAAAATCGCCAGCACGTAGGCGAACCATTCTCCAATACTCAGGAAATAGATCACCAACAAAAACATCATCGACGGAATGATTGGTCGAAAAAGGCGTGGCATGGGATAGAGAAAAGACGCGGCTACCGTGGTTGCGCCAATCTGGGTAAATATGGCGATATAGTGCAGGTTGGAAGCGTTTTCTCTTACATAGACAATGAATATCGCCGCCCAGAGCGCAAAAAAGACATGGATAAAAACGGAAACACGGAAGCACCAGCGATTCTGTTCTCTTTCGCCCATCTGCGGCAGATCGAAGTTCCGGTACAGCCACAGACCATACAGGGATGCCAGAATATTCCCTGCATACCAGATTAGCGCTGGTCGGAACACTCCAGCCATCCACCCCAGAAACAGGTATCCCAGACCAGGAAACAGCGACAGCATGACCATCACTGGTATCTGCCGGTGAATAAATCTGCAAAACTTGAGCTCCATGCGGAGGAAGTATAAAACAGGCTTGGACAAACTGGGTATGGATACTGCCCGATTTTCCAGCAGTGCATACCCAAAATACAGGGGCCCCTCAAGAGATTCCCGCATCCCTTCCGGGTATTCACAATAAATTGAAAGACATCACTTTTTATTGCAGGATTTCACGGTAGTCTTCCCCGACAGGAAAATTCTGCGCTCCATGCCATACGGGCTTCTGGCGCAGCCAGGACAGACGACTTTACCTGAAGGACATCTCCTATATCATCACGAACTGGATCAGGAATTCCCGGCAATGGAGTTACTGCCATCGACATCACCTGAATTGAGAAGAGGGTCATACTGACAACAGGCTTATGGCGTACTTGCGCGTATATCTGAACAATGCATTGCTGGATCAATTTGAACTCACGGACGACACCCTTACCATTGGCCGGGCACGAGACAATGACATCGTTCTGGACAATCCAGGCGTATCCTCTCATCATGCCACCGTCAGGGCAAAAGGCATCGGCCACGTGCTGGAAGACCAGGACAGCACCAACGGAACCTTTATCAACAACAAGCGCATCAAGGAACAGGAACTCGTCTTCAGGGATGAGATCCAGATATACAACTTTGTCCTAAAATACATGCCCCGGGCACGCCTGGCTGCCACGGAAGAACAGGGGAGCATCACTACTCCCAGCGAACACGCCGCCACCGTGGAGATCGCCATTTCCGATGTCAATGCCCTGAAGAAACTGCGCAGACGCAAGAAACTGGGTAAACTGATCGAACTGGAACATGGCCAGCAAAGCCAACAACATGTACTCAGGGATATTCACTGCTCACTGGGACGCTCAAAGAAGGCAGACATCCATGTTGGTGGCTGGTTTGCGCCAAAAACCGCTGCCACCATTATCCGGCAGCACAACGCCTATCATCTGATCCCGCAAAAAAGGGGCAAGGTAAAAATCAATGGAATGTCGGTCACCGCTGAAAGCGTGCTCAAGCCAGGAGATCACATCTCCGTCAGGGGTAAAGACTACCTCTTCCAGTACACCTCCAGCCATGGCAACTGACGACTCTGCCCCTCGCATCCCCGGATACAGGATCGTAAGTCTCATTGGCAGAGGCGCAAACGCCACGGTCTATCTTGCGCTGCAGGAATCTCTCAACCGCCACGTGGCCCTGAAGATTCTGCAGAAATTCGACCGTCCCGCCCAGGCCGTACGTTTCTTCAATGAGGGGCAGATCGTTGCCTCCATGAACCATCCTAATATCATCACCATCTATGATATTGGCTCCGTGGGCAGCCAGCAGTACATTGCCATGGAGTATCTCGATGGTGGCTCCCTGAAGGACAGGATCAAGGAACAGCCATCGCCAACCGACGCCCTGGACATCACACAGGCCATCGGCAGCGCCCTCGACTTCGTACACCAGATGGGCATAGTCCATCGTGACATCAAGCCCGAAAACATACTGTTCCACAAACGGGGAATCCCCAAAATAACCGATTTTGGGGTGGCAAAGGCCCTGGACAGGGACATGAATCTAACCATGGACGGCACGGCCCTGGGCAGCCCCTATTACCTCAGCCCGGAACAGGCGGAAGGCAAGGAACTGGATGGCCGTTCGGACATCTACTCCCTGGGCGTCATTCTTTTTGAGATGCTGTCGGGACATAAGCCTTATCTGGGGGAATCGCAGATAGAGGTCATTTTCGGCCATCTGAACCAGCCCATCCCTTCATTGCCGAAGGAGTACAGGCACTACCAGGGACTGGTGGAAAAAATGATGGCCAAGAATCCCCAGGATCGCTTCTCATCTGCACAGGAGATGCTGCAACACCTGAATGCATTGCGCAGCCTCGGTAACACCGGGGGCAGGGAGAAAATCCCCAGCCTGGACCGACGTTCTCCGCTGCGTGTCTCCCAAAATGATAACTCATCCTTTCTGCGCGCGCATCCCTGGCTCTCATCTTTGGCGGCCATGCTCCTTATTGGCGCTGCAACGGCTTTTCTGTTGCCTTCCGAGGCGCCACCGCGCAAACCGGTGGACGCTTCCCTGGCCAATGAAGCATCCGTACAGCCCGAAGCCGCGATTGCAGATGCTGTCACCATACCGGCAGAAAAAGACAGCAAACCGCTCACCGAAACCGACCAGCCCACCCCCGCAGAAACCGCTACGACGGAAGCCATTGCTGCGGTAACAGATACCACTGAAAACCAGGAAGATGTACAGGAACCGCCTGAAGTGGTCGAACCGGCATTACCCGTGGAACCAGGCAGCCAGGAGTCTCAGATCACAGAGGCCGCGGAGCAACAGGATGTGACGGTTACCGCAGAACCGTCCCCGCAGGATACGGAAAACACCAGCCCTGATGAGAACCAGGCGGCGACTGATACTGCCGTACAGATAGAAGCACTGCTGGCCCAAGCAAAGGAAGCGCTCAAGAAATACCGTCTTACCAGCCCCAGAAACAGCAGCGCGTATCACTATTACAGGGAAATCCTGAAACTGGATCCGCATAACAGGAAAGCCTCCCGCGGCATCAGAAACATCGCCCAGCGCTACGCCTCTCTTGCGCAAAAAGCCCTGGAAAAAGGTGATGAGAGCAAGGCGCAGGCTTTCATCAAACGCGGCTTGCGCCTGAATTCACGAAGCAAGGCACTACTGGCCATGCAGCAAAAACTCGATGATCTGGAAGCCGCCCGGCGCGCTCCGCCTCCACCACCAAAAATCACCGAGCCACCCCCACCGCCACCAAAGCCCGAGCCGGTAAACAGCAGTTTGCAGTTGCTGGAATCTCTGGAGTAAGGTTACGCCATGGGATCTGGGAGCATATGAAAGCATGGCCTGGGAATTTGCGCATGGCTCGGATATAGGCGGCCGCCCCGAGCAGCAGGACAGCTATTCCATCCTGGATCACATGGGTAGTCATCTGCTGGTGCTGGCGGACGGAATGGGGGGTCGCGAGCAGGGCGCCGCAGCTTCTGACGCGGTAATCGAAACTGCTCATACCCGCTTCTACACGCCCCATCGGGTACATCCGGAACAATTCCTCAAACGGCTGTGCATGGAAGCTCATCGGCGCATACGCAAACTTGGCAAGAACCATGAAAAACTGTCAGGCAGCACCGTAGTATTTCTCTACCTGCACGAAAAGGAGGCCTATTGGGCTCACGTCGGCGATTCCCGGCTCTATCACTTCCAGAATGAACGCCTGCTGTACCACACTACCGATCACTCGCTGGTGGAACTGCAACAGCAGGAAAATTCCTTTGGATCCGCCGCAGAAACCAATCAACTCTATATGTGCCTGGGTGGCAGCAATGCGGTGGAACCGGAAATCAACGCCGCCGGCCTGGGCAACGATGATCTGTTCCTCTTGTGCAGTGATGGCTTCTGGAGCGAGATCAACCCGGATGAAGTGTTGCAGCAACTCAAGCTGCCCGGCAGTCTGCAATATCACGCCGACATGCTGATCCGCACCGCCGCCGAACGGGGAGGTAGCAATGCCGACAACATCAGCCTGCTCCTGGCCAGAAACAAATCCGAAAAACGACTGCCCAGGCTGGTGAAGCGTCTGTTCGGAAAATCCTGACAGAACTACCGCCCGAATCACAGGCGGCGCAACAGCAGATTCCCTAGTTCATCCACCCGCAGAAGCCAGCCAGGCGCCAGCCAGGTGGTGGCAACCTGTTCGACAATCAGCGCCGGCCCCTCGATCTGCTGTCCGACGACAAGATCATCCCGCGCAAAACAGGGTACCGGCTGCGGTTCCCCGCTTGCCATGCAATACTCGAAAGCTGCTCCCGGCTCCCGCCCCAGGGGGGGCCGGGGTTTTACCGGCACGGCTTTGCCCCGGACGCTGACTCTCAGATTCACCAGCTCCAGAGGCAGGTCAAGACGATGCCCATAGCGTTCCTCATGCCGACAATGGAAAGTCTGCCGCACACCGGCGAGACTGGTCCAGGGAACATTCAGGCTGTAGGACTGCCCTGCATAACGCAGATCCACGGAAGCTTGCACATGATATTGTTCCGGCTGGAGCGCTTCGCCTTGCAAAGACAGCAGCGCGTCGGCGGCAAGCTGTTCCAGGGCATCTTCGATTTCTTGTGCTTGCAGGGTATCGAGAAGCGCCAGCCAGGTATGCGACAGCTGCCTCCCCGGCGCCGCCAGCAGCATGCCCAGGGCGGAAAGCACCCCGCCATGCACCGGCACCAGCGCCTCCTGCATTCCCAGCGACTCGGCCAGTGCGCACACATGCAAGCCACCTGCCCCACCAAAGGACGCCAGGGTAAATGCGGCGGGATCCACGCCCCGCTGTACGGAAATGGTGCGCAATGCCCTGGCCATGTGTTCATTGGCCACCCGGATCACCGCTTCGGCGGCATCCATTACCGAGCTGTGCATTGCTTCCGCCAGACTACTCATGGCCTCCCGGGCGGCTTCCACATTGAGGGACATCTGACCGCCGAGAAAGGCGCTGGGCAGCAGCCTCCCAAGCAACAGGTTGGCGTCCGTCACGGTAGGCCGGCTGCCTCCACGGCCATAGCAGACGGGACCGGGATCGGCCCCGGCGGATTCCGGCCCCACACGCAACATGCCGCCTTCGTCCAGCCAGGCAATGGAACCGCCTCCCGCACCTATGGTATGCATGTCCACCATGGGAACGGCCACCGGCCAGCCACCAATCCGCCCTTCCGTGGTGAGCTGGGGGTCTCCGTCTATCAGCGCCACGTCGGTGGAAGTTCCGCCCATGTCGAAACTCAACAATTTCTCCCTGCCCGCCAGCTTGCCAAGCCGGCTGGCCGCGACCAGTCCTCCGGCGGGACCAGACAGCAGCATGCGAACCGCCTGCTCGCCTGCGGAGTCCGCCGCAACCGTATCCCCAGAACTTTGCATGACAGAAAGCTTCGCCTTCTTCAATCCCTGCTGAAGACGCCGCAGATAACCCTGCACCAGAGGCCCTACCCAGGCATTCAGGCAAGTAGCCATGCCGCGCTCATATTCACGGATTTCCGGAAGCACCCGGGATGAAAGGGAAACGAACATTTCATCCGGCAAGGCGCCGGCAAGTTTCCTCTCCGCCCCATCATCCAGCCAGGAAAACAACAGATTGATGGCCACCGCTTGCGGTTGATGTTTGCCCACCGCCACCCGCAGCATTTCCAGATCCGCATCTGTTATTTGATCCAGATATTCCCCCCCGGCCGACAGGCGACCACCGCTTTCAAGGCAAAGCTCGGGAGGTACAGGCAGCGTTTCGGGCGCAGGTTGAAAGTCATGAAGATGCCGACGGTTCTGTCGCCCGATACTGAGCATGTCGGCAAATCCCCGATTGGTGACGAATAGCGTTTTTACTCCCTTCCCTTCGAGCACTGCATTGGTGGCAACGGTGGAACCATGCACTACATACAAATCCTCATCTTCCAGCCCCAGATCCCGCATTCCCTGAAGAATGGCCCGCTCGGGCGCATCCGGCGTGGACAAGAGCTTGTGCAGCCTGACCTCACCATCCTTCCAGAGCACAAAATCGGTAAAAGTTCCGCCGGTATCCACCCCGAGAAAGGCTGTCATCATTGTTCCCCGGCAAGCAACGCCATGACCTTCCGCCAACCGCCTTCCGCATCTTCTCCGGCATGCTCGAATGCCCTGGCCAACTGTTTGCGCTGCTCCCCGGTGAGGGAGGCTTCCAGGCGTGAACCTTTCGCGGACAGGCTGAGCTGTTTGCTGCGCCGGTCACGATTGTCCGCCCGGGCCAGCACATAGCCATCTTCCACCAGGCGTTTGAGCGGGCGATGAAGATACTGCTTGCTGACTTTCATGATCTGCAACAGACCATTGACACTGCTCCCCGGATGACGGCCTATGAAATACAGAATCCGGTGATGCACCCGGGAGTAACCCAGGGCCGCCAGCCTTTCATCCGGATGGGAGGTGATCGCGCGAAAACCGAAGTGCAGCAGTTCCAGCGCCTGGTTCAGTTGTTCTTCTGCAGCAATATTTAGGTCAACCATATTGACATTATAATCATTTCTGGCACACTTGCATATAGGTCAACATTATTGACATATATCAGAGGAGCCAAATCATGACCCAGGGAATCTGCTGGCTGGATGAACGGATTCAATCACTAACGGAAGCCAGGATTCCGGTCCTGGATCACGGGTTGCTCTACGGTGACGGCATATTCGAAGGCGTGCGCTTCTATCATGGCAAGGCCTTTCTACTGGCGGAGCACCTGCGGCGACTGTACGATTCCGCCCGCGCCATCCATCTGAATATTCCCTGGAAGGAACAGGAACTCACCGGCATCGTCGAACAGCTGATCGCGGCGTTTCCTCTGGCCAATGGTTATCTGCGCATTGTGATTACCCGGGGAGAAGGCGCCCTGGGCATAGATCCGGGTTCCTGTCACCATCCCCGATTGCTGATCATCGCTGACCGTCTGCAGATGATCCCGGACAACATTCGTCAGCGGGGAGCGAATCTCATCATCGCAGCTACCAGGCGCCTGCCTCCGGACGGACTGGATCCCCGGGTGAAGAGCCTCAACTATCTGAATCATATCCTGGCGCGCATGGAAGCCAATTACGCCGGGGTACATGAAGCCGTGCTGCTCAATGGCCGTGGTCAGGTCACCGAAGGTACCGCGGACAATTTGTTCATCGTGAAGAATTCCGTCCTGCTGACCCCGCCGGTCACCGATGGCGCTCTCGCAGGTGTCACCCGGCAGCTGATTCTGGAGCTGGCTACCGGACTGAAGATGGAAAATCATGAGCAGACCCTGACGCCTTATGACCTGTACACCGCAGACGAATGCTTCCTCACGGGTACGGGCGCGGAGTTGATTCCCGTGTACAGCATCGATGGCAGGCGGCTGGCGGAGTGTCCCGGCCCGGTTTTTTCCCAATTGGCCGCGGCATTTGAGCGCCATATCGACAACACATGTGGAAAACAGTCATGAACAAGCAACCGAAACCACTACCCGCCCGGAATGTCCCGCCACCGGATCAAAAGACCAGCTATCCGGCTCCCTTCGACAGACTGGTTGCCGGACGCTGCAAGCGAAAACTGGGAGATCATTTTGGTCTGAGCAACTTCGGCATCAACCTGACATCACTGGAACCGGGGGCCATATCCGCTCTCGCCCATCATCATTCCCGTCAGGACGAGTTTGTCTACGTTCTGGAAGGCGCTCCTACACTGATTGTCTGCGACAAGGAATATCTGCTATCTCCAGGAGACTGTTGCGGTTTCGCTGCAGGGAAAAATATCACCGCACAACTGGTCAATCACTCATCCCGAACGGCATCCTTTCTCGAAATCGGAGACAGAAGCGCCGGCGATGAAGTCGTCTACCCCCATGACGACCTGAAAGCGGTTCAGTTGGCAAATGGATGCTGGCGATTCACACACAGGAACGGCGCCCCCTACGATTGAAGGGCATCTCGAAAAATCGAGATGCCCGAGTGGGACAGGGATGTCCCGCCATTTTTATTAACTCGGCAGCAATCTATATCGCGTTCAGCCCGCTTGCCCTTGCCTGCGAACCGCGCCTTGATCTGACCTTTTCTTGAAGCCCTGAATACGACATGGATTGTTGCCGAGTTAATAATCAGAGGTTCCCTAAAGCCCGGCAATCATTTTTTCGTCCTGCGAGAGGCGTATTCGAAGTATCATTCAGAACCATGGATACCCCCCTGCTTGAAGCTACGGCGCTTGAAAGAACCGACCAGGGCCAAACCCGTCTGACGGACTTCAATCTGCGCCTGAAAGCGGCCCAGATCGTTGGTCTGCTGGGCGTCAATGGCGCCGGCAAATCCACCGCCCTGGCCTTGCTCAGTGGTGCGCTCGCTCCCAGCCATGGCGAGGTGCGGGTGCTGGGAGAAAATCTTCACGCATCCGCCAAAGCCCGCCGACATATCGGTCTGCTCCCGGAAAGAGTCCCTCTGTACCCCCAACTCAGCGTGACAGAGAATCTCGATTTTGCCGGTCGTCTGCGTGGACTCAGGGGACCCGCCCTCGCCCGCGCAAGAAACCGGGTCGTCCGGCAACTGGAGCTGGGAACATTTCAACACCGCCTGTGCAGCCGTCTTTCCCGGGGCATGGCGCAGCGGGCCGCCATTGCCCAGGCGCTCATCCATGAACCCGCCATTCTGATCCTGGACGAACCCACGGCGGGACTGGATCCTGCCCAGGCGCAGGAACTGCGCGAACTGATCCTGCACATGGCGGCTGGCCGGGCGATATTGCTCGCCAGCCATATCCTGGACGACATCGAGCAGCTTTGTCGGCGCGTCATTATCCTGAACCAGGGACGCCAGGTGGCGGAGCAGGATCTGGATTCCGTGCGCTCCATGCGTCTGCAACTGAGCAAACCGCCACAACAGGACGCGGACTTTCTGTCTGAACTGCCCGGGATTGCCCAGGCACGGGCGCAAGGCAACGGCTGGTACCGGATCGAGTTCACGGGAACCATAGAAGATCTCAGCCCCCGGCTGACGGATTGGGGCCTGCAGGCGCTGATTCCCGCCCGCTACGATCTGCAGGCACTGCTTACCGAGAGGCCCGAATGATCTTTGCCATTGCAGCCCGGGAAATACGCGGCATCTATGTCACCATCATGGGCTGGGCGGCATTGGCCGTGGCGCAATTACTGCTGGCCTGGCTGCTGTTTACCCAGCTGGAGGTCTATCAGAAAATTCTGCCCGAACTGATCAAGGCCCGCAGCCCCCTGGGTCTGGGTGATCTGGTAATCAGCCCTACCCTGTCCTCCGCCGCCCTGCTGCTCATCATTCTCATCCCTCTGTTGGGCATGGGCAGTCTCAGCGACGAAAAACGCAGCGGGCGAATCGATCTGTTGCTTTCATCGCCGATTTCTCCCCTGCAACTGGTGCTGGGAAAATGGCTGGGGCTGTTGCTCGCAATACTGCCCCTGCTGCTGATGCTGCTGGTAATGGCGGTAACCCTGGGTTTGAGCAGCGCCCCCGATAGCGGGCGAATCGCGGCATCCTTTCTCGGATTGCTGCTGTTGAGCGCCATGGCCGCCGCCATCAGCCTGTGGTTGTCGGCACTGAATGAACAACCCCTGGCCGCCGCTGCCATGGCCTGGGGTCTGCTGTTTCTGCTGTGGCTGCTGGATACGACAGCTTCTTCCAGCCTCTCGGTGCTCTCCCTCAACGCTCATCTGCAAGGATTTCTTCGAGGCCTGGTGCGCAGCAGCGACCTCATCTATTTCATTGCAGTCGTTCTCGCAACCCTTGTCCTGACCACCCATCGTGTCTGGCGCATGGGAGGCGGGAAATGAACCTTCGTCACCGTCTGCTGCCGCTGCTGGTCTTGCTCGTGCTCTCCCTAGCTCTGTATCTGGGTCAGCGCTGCGACCATCAGTGGGACTGGAGTTTGAACGGCAGAAACCAGCTGCACCCCCGCAGCATTGCCCTTCTCAAGCAACTGGATGCGCCTTTGCGCATCACTGCCTTTGTGCCGGATCATCCCGTACAGCGCGCCGGCATTCGTGAACTGCTGGACAAATACCGCCAGCAACACCCTGCCACCAGGCTGCGATTTGTTGACCCCAGCCAACACCCGGAACAGGCCCGCAAACTGGGTATTCACAGCACGCCACAACTCCTGGTCGAATACAACAACAGACAGGAACTGATTTCCCGGGCCAACGAGCAACTGCTCACCCGCGCCATTGCCCGCCTCAGTCTGAACAGCAAAGGCTGGATTGCCAGTCTGCAGGGACATGGCGAAGCATCCCTGCTGGGCAAGCGCAACTATGACCTGGGGGATTTTGGTCACCTGTTACAAGACAAGGGCTACAAGATCATCGATCTGAGTCTGGCGGACACGGGACAGATACCGGACAACGTGGATCTGCTGGTTCTGGCTTCTCCGTCCCTCCCGTTGTCAGACAAGGAAAGCGGCTTGTTGCAACACTGGCTGAATCAGGGCCACGCACTGCTGTGGCTGGCGGATGGCGTCATTCCCGAAGCGCTTGCCAAATATCTGCGGCTGGATTTTCTGCCAGGCACGATAGTCGATGCAGCCTCCGCCGATCTGGGCATGGACAACCCCACAGTGGCCGTGGCGCGCTCCACACCCAGCTCTCCCCTGAAGGATGCGCTGAATGGCCCGGTATTCATGCCGGGCGCCCGCGCCATCGATCCCGAGAGTCCATCCTGGAATGCGATTGCGCTACTCAAGACCGGATCACGGAGCTGGAACGAAACCGGCCCTCTCAAGGGCAGCATCCGTCGCGATCCCGAATCCGGCGAACAGCCTGGCCCCCTGAATCTGGCGCTGGCCCTGAGTCGTAAAACGGGTTCCGGCGAAGAAAGCCGCATACTGGTGGCCGGTGATGGCGATTTCCTGAGCAACAGCGTGCTGGGCAACGGCAGCAACCAGAACTTTGGCCTGGCCGCCATCCATTGGCTCACAGCGAATGAGCATCTGGTCGATATTCCCCCCTTCACGCCGACAGACCAGAAACTGCATTGGAGCCCGGCGAAAAACGCCCTGATCGCAGGCCTGTTCCTGTTCGCCCTGCCGCTACTGCTGGCAATCACCGGCCTGTTCATCGTCTGGAGGCGCAGACGCCGATGAGCCCGGTAATCCGCGCCAACTGGTGGCTCGCCACCCTCGCACTGCTCCTGGCAGGCATGGCCTGGTGGTGCCAGCAGAACAATCCTGCCCGGGAATTCGAACCGGTCACGTCCGTGGCGACAGACAAGGTCCGCGATATTCGCCTGTTGCGTGAAGGCCGGCCAATCGCCCGATTACAGCGTCACGGCAAGATCTGGACATGGCATGCCAGCGGCAAACCGGTACAGGACCGGAAATGGGTGGATACGCTGCTGCACATGGCCCGCCTTCCCAGCCTGCACCGTTTTCCCGCAGACCCTTCCCGGCTGGAGGAATTTGCCCTGAAGCCTCCCCGCTACACCCTGATTCTGGATGATCAAATCCTGGAGTTCGGCAAACTGGATCCCGCCAGCGGCCTGCGCTATCTGCGGGTGGGAAAGAACATACATCTGATCACCGACAGTTATACCCATCTGCTGTCCCGGAACAAACCCTGATGCCGGAACTGCCTGAAGTGGAAACCACCCGGCGCGGCATTGCCCCGCATGTGCTGGGCAACGCCGTAAGCAAGGTCATCATCCGTCAGCCCCGGCTGCGCTGGCCCATACCCACGCAAATTACCAGATCACTGCCGGGGCACAAACTTCTGAGCCTGAACAGAAGAGGAAAATACCTGCTGTTCGGTTTTGCTCACGGAAGCCTGATTCTGCATCTCGGCATGTCCGGCAGTCTGCGCGTGCTGCCGACCGATACTCCAGCCCGGAAACACGATCATTTCGATCTGGTGTTCGGCCCGCAATGTCTGCGCCTGCGCGACCCCCGCCGTTTTGGCGCCGTACTATGGACAAGCGAACCAGTGGAACAACATCCACTGATTGCCAGTCTGGGACCGGAACCCCTGTCGGAGAACTTCACCGGCGAGTATTTGTTCAAACGATCACGCAGGCGCCGCATCGCCGTGAAACAGTTCATCATGGATGGCAAGACCGTGGTCGGCGTAGGCAATATCTACGCCAGCGAAGCCCTGTTCCAGGCGGGCATTCTGCCCACCCGCCCCTGCGGGGGCATTTCCGCAGCGCGTTATGCAAGGCTGGCATCCACCATCCGCGAGATCCTTGCGAGCGCCATCGAATCCGGCGGCACCACCCTGCAAGATTTTCTTCAGGCGAACGGCAATCCCGGCTACTTCGCCCAGGAACTCCAGGTCTATGGCCGTAATGGAGAAAGCTGCCCCTCCTGCGGCTCGGCGATTCGCAGACAGATCATCGCGCAGCGCGCCAGCTACTACTGCACACGCTGCCAACGATGAAGGGCAAAAAACAGGCGTTCAATCAGTTACTTACTTGACAACCTTGAAATAATGCATTGCAATGCAAACAGGTTTTCTCATCAGCAACAGGCACTGAATGCATTATTTCATCACAGGTACCGATACCGATTGCGGCAAGACCCTGGTCACCCTGGGTTTCATGCAACTCTGCCGGGAAAGAGGCTTGAGTACCGCCGGCTTGAAACCCGTGGCCGCCGGCGCCCTGCGCACCCGCGAGGGACTGCTCAATTCGGATGCACTGGCCATCCAGGAACAATGTGATCCGCCCCTGGACTACGCAACGGTAAATCCCTACTGTTTCGAAGCCGGCGTGGCACCGCATCTGGCGGCTGCCCTGACCGGCCAGCGGATTGAACTCGATCTTCTGGAAAATCGTTATCGGGAACTGGCCTCATCCCATCAAGCCGTGGTAGTGGAAGGCGTGGGCGGCTGGAAGGTTCCCCTCAACGAAGAACAGGACAGCGCCGATCTGTGCCGCCGTCTCGGTTTGCCCGTGGTGCTGGTAGTGGGGTTGCGCCTGGGCTGCATCAACCACAGCCTGCTCACGGTGGAATCCATTCAGGCCAGCGGCGCTCCCCTGCTGGGTTGGGTGGCCAACCATATCGACGCCAACATGGCGCTCGCGGAAGACAACATCCAGACCCTGAAACGCCGCATCAAAGCGCCTCTGCTGGGACGTATTCCGCGTCTGGACAACCCCCGCGCAGACACGGTTTCCACCTACCTCAGTCTGCCAGTTGCCGCAACGGAATGCTGACCTGGCGAGGCGCATTCTTGTTTTCCGGCGCCCATGCGTGGCCATACACGATTTCGTAACTGGCGGGCAACACGCCCTCACAACGCCAGCTTTCGTATGCGTCACGCATGGCCTGCATACGCGCCTTGCCCGTAAGGCCGCGGCTGCGTCCTGAAGAAGCATTGCTTGCGCCGATTTGCTTCAGATCCCGCATCAGGTCATCCACTGTGGCATAGGTGAGCACCATCTGCTCCACGTCCATGACCGGCGCGGCAAAGCCGGTATCAACCAGAATATCGCCCAGATCATGCATGTCCATGAAGGGACTGACATGCGGCGCCCGATCCACTTCTCTCCAGGCGGCGCGCAGTTCCTTGAGGGTATCCGGGCCGAAACTGGTAAACATGAGCAAGCCACCGGGGCGCAGCACCCGCAGACATTCGGCATACAACTGCGCCGGCTGCGCCGCCCATTGAAAGGCGAGGTTGGAGATCAGCAGGTCGATGCTGGCATCCGCCAGGGGCAGCTGCTCCATGTCGCCACAGACACATCGGGGACGTCGCCGCCAACGCCCGCGACGCCGGGCGATATCCAGCATCGGCAGGGCGAAATCCAGGGCCAGCACCCGGCTCCGGGAATATCGCCGCAACAGGGCCTGCGTCTGTTCTCCCGTGCCACAGCCCAGATCCAGTATGTTTTCCGGCTCCAGACGCACCAGATCCAGACGGCTTTGCAGACGCCTGCTCACCTCCCGTTGCAATACCGCTGCTTCGTCATAGGTCGGAGCCGCCCGGGAAAAGGCGCGGCAGGCCTGTGCCTTGTCGATGAGGGGTTCAGACATGGGACCTGAGCTCACGCAAGACAGCAGCGCAAATACCGGCATGGGAAAGAAAGGGGGCATGCGCGGCACCGGGTATCACCTGCACCTGACCCGAGAGGCTTTTTCCTGCCGCCATGGGAACCAGGGTATCCCGCTCGCCCAGCAACCAGCGGGCAGGCGGAGCGCTGTCCTCGGCCAAGTCACGCAGATCGGTTTCCATGAGCAGACGCAAACCAACCCGCAAGGCCTCCGGGCGCGGCGCGGGGCGAGCATCAAATTCCTTGCGCAGCATGAGCAGTGTAGCGCGGGCATCCTCCGCTCCCTGTACTTGTAAAGCGAGGAAACGCCGCAGGGTTCTTCTGTTATCCGATTCCAGCTCCCTGGCAAAGGCGGGCAAAATTTCCGGGGCAATGCCATGGGGCCAGCCATCGTGCCGAATGAAACAGGGCGTGGTCGCTATTCCCAGGGTCGCATACACGCGTTCTGGCGCCAGCATCCGGGCACGCTGCATGAGCAGGCCGCCCAGTGACCAGCCTGCCCAAATTGCCTGTTTCGGCGCCGTTTCCAATACCACTTGGGTCCAGTCATCCAGGGTCTGCATGGTCTCATTCCAGGGGGACTCACCGTGGCCAGGCAAATCCACCAGGGTGATACGGAAGTCGCCTTCCAGCTCCGAAACAAGAGGCTGCCAAACAGCAAGATTCATACCCCAGCCATGGATGAGCAACAGATCCGGCCCTTCTCCCAGGGTTGTACGAGCCAGCTTCATGGCCTGATGGCCTCCAGCGCCCCAAGCAGCGCATCGACATCCTTTTCCTCATGGGCGGCGCTGAAGGTGATACGCAGGCGGGCGCTGCCCTCCGGCACCGTGGGCGGGCGAATGGCGGTAACCAGCAGACCCTGTTCTTCCAGGATGCGGCTCCAGGCCAGGGCGGTTTGCGCTGAACCGGCTACAAGAGGCTGAATGGGTGTGATCGAAGATGGCAGCTCAAAACCCAACTGTCGGGCCCCGCGACGAAAACGGGCGACCAGATCCCGCAGCTTCTCCCGCCGCCAGTTCTCGGTACGCAGAATCGTCAGGCTGGCGCGGGTGGCTTCCGCCACAGCGGCAGGCAAGGCAGTGGTAAAGATGTAGCTGCGGCCTTTCTGAATCAGGGTTTCGACCAGATCCTCATCACCCGCAACGAAAGCTCCGGCGGTGCCGAAAGCCTTTCCCAGGGTTCCCATGAGCACCGGCGCCTGTCGCACATTCAGGGAAAAATGCGCCAGGCTGCCCCTGCCCTGTTCATCCAGCACCCCCAGTCCATGGGCGTCGTCCACCATGAGCCAAGCGCCCTTGTGTCCGCACAGTTCCGCCAGTGCAGGCAGATCCGCAAGATCCCCATCCATGCTGAATACGCCATCCACCGTCAGCAGGGTTTCCCCACGGGCAGCATCCAGGCGCTGTTGCGCGCCCGTCATGTCATTGTGCGGATAGCGCTTGAGATCCGCCCCGGAAAGACGCGCCGCGTCGATGAGAGACGCATGATCCAGCTTGTCCTGGATCACCGTGTCGCCCCGACCGCAAAGACTGGTAACGACTGCCAGATTGGCCAGATAGCCACTGGAGAACAGCAAGGCTCTTTGCCGGCCAGTGAAGTCCGCCAGCTCTTCCTCCAGGGCATGATGGGCACGGCTGTGACCGGTCACCAGATGCGCCGCGCCACTGCCATTACCCCAACGATCGATGCCGGAACGAAAGGCAGCCGCTATCCGCCGGTCGTTTGCCAGGCCAAGATAGTCATTACTGCAGAAAGAGAGCATGGGATGCCCATCCACCACCAGACGAGGCTGCTGGGGGCTGTCCAGTACCCGCCGGCGGCGATACAGATGCTGTTCTTCAGCCGCTTCCAGGGCGGTTTTCAGCGTTTTCATCAGACCCGGTGGCAAGCCCTTCCTTGAGGCGGCTTTTCCCTTTCCACATGCTGCTCCATGGACAGGCCGAGGCGCTCGAACAACCGTTTGTCCCGATCTGTTTCCGGATTGTCCGTGGTCAACAGCCGCTCGCCATAGAACAGGGAATTGGCTCCCGCCAGAAAACACAGGGCCTGCAGCTCGTCACTCATTTCCGTGCGTCCCGCGGAAAGGCGCACATGGGAACCAGGCATCATGATGCGCGCTGCGGCCACGGTACGCACGAATTCCAGGGGATCCAGTTCCTCCACGCCAAACAAGGGCGTGCCTTCCACCTGCACCAGCAAGTTGATGGGCACGGATTCCGGGTGGCTGGGGAGGTTGGACAACTGGCAAAGCATGGAAGCCCGATCCCGGCGACTCTCGCCCATGCCCAGTATCCCGCCCGAACATACGTTCAAGCCAGCCTCACGAACATGCTCCAGGGTCTGCAGACGATCTTCATAGGTGCGGGTGGTAATGACCTCGCCATAGAATTCCGGCGAGGTATCGAGATTGTGATTGTAGTAGTCCAGCCCCGCTTCTTTCAGGGCTTGCGCCTGATCCCGGCTGAGCATACCCAGCGTCAGGCAGGTTTCCATGCCCATGTCCTTGACCGCGCGCACCATGTCCGCCACTTTTTTCAGGTTGGTATCCGTGGGATTGCGCCAGGCGGCTCCCATGCAAAAACGGGTGGCGCCATTTTCCCGGGCCGCCCGCGCGGATTCCAGCACTTCATCTACAGGCAAAAGGCGCTCCGGCTCCAGGTCGGTATTGTTGCGCGCGCTTTGGGAACAATAACCACAGTCTTCCGGACAGGCGCCGGTCTTGATGGAAAGCAGGGTGCTTACCTGGATCCGGTTGGGGTCGAAGTGTTCCCGGTGCACCCTCTGGGCGCGAAACAGCAGATCATTGAAAGGCAGGGTCAGCAACTGTTCCACTTCCTCGATGGACCAGTCATGGCGAATTTCGGCTGTCATGAGCATGTACAAAAAAGCTAGAATACGGCTGCACCATGGTAGAGAAGGATTCTCACTTGTCAACCAAAAGGAAACAACATGGTTTACAAACTACAGGAATGGCTGTTCCCTCCCCGTTGCCTTGTCTGTGGCAAGCGGGGCGCAAACGGAAAAGACATCTGCCCAAGCTGCCTGCGGCAGCTGCCTGAAAACACACCCAGCTGTTCACGCTGCGCGCAGCCCCTGCCTTCGTCGCAGGCAGCCGGCTCCATGTGTGGCTCCTGCGCCAGGAAGGAACCACCTTTTCGCAAGATCATCGCCCCTTGGCGATATGCCACTCCCCTGGATGAGCTGATACAGGCCTTGAAATTTCGCGGAAAGCTGCCGGCGGGAAGGCTGCTGGGCGAGTTACTGGCGGAACGAATTGCCACGGAGTCTCGTCCGGAGCTGCTGGTGCCCATACCCCGGCATGAGCGGCAACTGAGAAAACACGGTTTGAACCAGAGCAGTGAAATCACCCGGTTTCTGAGCCGGGCCAGTGGCATACCCTGGTCACCCTGGCTGCTGACCAAGATCCGCGAAACTGCGGCCCAGCACAAGCTGCCAAGAAGGAGACGCCTGAACAATCTGAAAGACTGTTTTGCGTTCGACAACCAGGGTGATTATCGGCATATCGCTGTCATCGATGACATAGTAACCACCGGAGCCACCGCCCGGGAAGCTGCCCTGGCGCTGAAAAAAGCCGGGGTTCGGACAGTGGATATATGGGCCATTGCGCGTACTCCGGAACAGCATTGACAGACTGAAAAAAAGCCGTGATTTTCCGCTTCCACCTTAAGGAACCTCTGATTAAATCTGAGCGAAGCAGATTGTGATTCAAAATGTTCCGATACAAGGCGCAAATCGCACGTAATAGCCCGCTATTGCGAAGATTTGCAACGCCGTAGAGGGGCATTTTGGACACAAGATGCGAGTTCACGATTAAATCAGAGGTTCCTTAACCCGAATATTGCACCAGAACGCGCAAAATGTGGGTTTTTTACCATGAATTACAGCCTGTTGCGTGAAGGTTATGCTGGATACAGTTTGTACCTGTCATGCTATCCGGTTTTTCCCGGGATCTTTTCACCCAGCTTGCC
>Ga0256841_1001437_pt1 | contig 20697 bp, 14 predicted proteins | sample 356308metaG_FD_185971 | JGI IMG/M metagenome (GOLD analysis project Ga0256841, IMG submission 185971) | Hydrothermal vent microbial communities from Mid Atlantic Ridge, Atlantic Ocean - 356-308 | ecosystem: Environmental > Aquatic > Marine > Hydrothermal vents | place: Atlantic Ocean: Mid... | reverse complement strand
GAAAAAGGTCATCCGGGTTCCCAACGGGTTTTATTGGTGGATCGGATCGGCGTTCTGGCTGATCTCTATCGTTACGCACAGATTGCCTATGTCGGCGGAAGTTTTCATCAGGGTATTCATAATGTACTGGAAGCCGCCATCTACGAGATTCCGGTTTTATATGGGCCGGTTTATAAAAATTCTCTGGAAGCAATCCGCTTAAACGAGGCGGGTGGGAGTAAAGTGGTTCACAATAAAGAAGAATTAAGCAGAATCTTATCCTTGTTAATCACAGACAATAAACTCAGGAAAGAAATCGGTGCAAAAGCAGGGCATTTTGCCAGAAGTCACACCGGGGCTACCGGCAAACTAAAGGAAGAATTCAGGCCTTTCCTGGAGTAAAAGTCCTTATTTTAATGCACAATCCAGGCATCTTTTAGACCGATACGCCGAATTTCCTTAAGTGCCTGTTCCGCCTGGATTCGGCTGGAAAATTTACCGCAATATACTTTGAATAAACCGCCGATCTGTTTATAGAACACAGGCCAGACCAATTTTTGCTGTAATTGGGCCACCTGTGAAAGTGCATTGGCTTCGTCCTGGGTGGCCAGGATCTGAATGCTGAAATTTAAGGCAGTGCTTGCTTGTGGTTGCGGTTCATTAAAGGCTGATTCGGATCGGGGAATCAAAATCTTACGCTGCACCACCCAGGCCCCGTGGATATTGTGATGGCGAAGGACCTGTACCATAGAATCCGCCTCCATACGATAAGGAAAGTCTCCCACCTGCACTTTGTATAAATCGTTCTCCTTAACAAGATGTAAGGAATCTTCGATAAATGAGGACAATTGACTTAACAAGGCATGACTCTTTATGGAATCCGTAGAAGCAGAAACCTGAACCCGGAATCCTTCAATTTCTTTAAACTTCGGTGCAAGGGGGGGCGGGGGTAACAAAGTAGTGCTTAATGAAATTCGGTTACCGCGATCGGAGGTGAGAGAATCTAAAAACGGATCGGGAAGATGCACTTGTTGGTAAAACAAAACACTGTCTGCCGAGGAGGTTTGTTCAGAATGCAAGGGCCGTTTTAAAGAGGAAAAAGTTTTGCATGCACTAAAAAACAGAGAGAATAAAAGTAATATCCATACGGTAGTTAATAAACGCACCATTAATAAGCCTTCTTTAAATAGGTTCCCGGAAAATACTTATTTACTAAAATATCAAAATATTTAAATCCTTTTTCCGCCATATGCAGGGCCCCCCATTGGCAAAGCCCGACTCCGTGACCGTAACCTCCACCGCAGATACAGAAAGCCGAATCGGCAAAGGACGGTTTCAGGTAAAACAGCGTGCTCGGCAGAGAGGCTCCCCGGGAATTACCAAAGAAAGATCTGATCTGATAGCCCTGTAAGGTAAAGGTGGTATCACCATACGTTACCTGCATTGTCTTTACGCGGCCACTGACGGTCCGGTCTGCAATACGCAAAGATAAATTTAATCGGGTGGTGTCCTGAACCGTGCGATGCAGAAAGGAACGATGAAACCGGTTGACAAACAGGGAGTCGAATTGACTCAATGTGTACCATTGCTGCCAACGAAAATAAGGAGACTCCGCACAAGTAAACTCCTTCCCAAGGACATCTTCTTTGGATTTTAAGTAGGTGGCATGAATCCCGGGCCAGACTTCCTGCGGGGCGGCACTGATTCCGCCGCAGGTGGAGTGAAAGAAAACATGAGCCAGAGAATCGTTGAACATCAAAACCACTCCTCTGGTTTGCCGAACAGCCTGGTCGGCTAATTCGGATTGGGATTTAATACCGGTATAGACCTGATCCCGCTGGTCATTGTAAACATCAAAATCTCTGTGGGAGCGATCGGCTATTCTTTCTAAAGCATACGTACGGGCAGTAATGGCCTGGGCCTTAAGCGCTTCGAAATACTTCTGCGTGTGAGAGGGGATTTCCGCAGGAACCACATGTTTCAGATAGGTTTCCAGGTCTACATAATTTATCAGCTTCAAACCGTTCGAAGAAGAAGTAATGACAAGTCTGCCGGGATAGGAGTGATTGCGAAAAGTAAAATAGTGTTTTTTTATTGCGGAAGGTTGTAATTGTATCCGATCCGATTTCGTAAAGGAAAAAAGACGATAAACAGTGGTAAGGCGATAGCCCGCTGGTTTATAGTGCAGAACAAGCTCTTTATTCTTAGCACCTAATTCGTATTTAGCTTCTTCGGATGTTAACACATATTTACCGTGCAATTGCAGCGAATCGCTTGAAGAAATGATACCCAGTAAAACGCGAATCGTTGGAGCGGGAGTTTTACCAACCGGTTTGATATGAGGTTGGCAGGATAGCACAGTCAGTCCGATCAGAATGGGCAGAAAAATTTTTTTCATTATAAAAACTTTATCTTTTTGAATTTTAAAACTAAGTTACCTGAACCTAAGCATCTATGCGGAATGTTTCAATAGAAAACGTACAGATTTATTAAATAAGAACCACAGGCGGGAATGATTTATGAAACGTTTTACTATTCTGTCGCTTTTCTTGCTGCTTTTCTCCTGCAACAGGCCGAAGACCGTGAAAGTCTGTTTTACGTTCGATAACCGGTTACATAATTTGCCGATTAAGACATTAAGTGTTGCCGGCGATTTTAATCATTGGGATCGGCAACAGTATTTTATGCAAGATAAAGATCATGACCGGGTCTGGCAAACAAGCATTAAACTCAGGCCGGGCTGGCATTACTACCGATTTAATCTGAACGGAAAGAGGTGGATACGAGATTTTTCCAACCCGCTCTATGGTGGGCCGTATTCCAATTCTATGATCTATGTCGATTCTATCTCCTATCCCAGGGTCCTTCACATTCGACCCTTGAGCGGACAATGGCTTTATACAGAACCGGATTCCTTTCGGATTATTCTTAAAAACGTGGCTAACCTGGACAGCACCCTGACTTATCTCTTTAAAATGGATGGCAATGTTTATACCCTGAACGGCCATGATTCTCTATTAACCCTTCCCCTGCCGCAGCTCTCTGAAGGAGAGCATCGTTGGCATTTCAGCATCTATAATAAAGAGGGAACGAATGTTTATTTTAAATCGGGCCTCTTTTTTGTGAATCTTGTGAATCTTGTGAATCAAAGGCCGGTTGCCGATGCCGGTTATATGCAAATCGGCCGGACAGGGCGGGTCATAAAGCTGAATGGCGGTAAATCGTTCGACCCGGATTTCGAACCCCTGGTCGGTTTTGAGTGGAAGATTATAAAAAGCCCGGGCAAAATTAAATTGGAAGGGACAAGAACACCTTTTCCGGTTTTTAAGGCCCATAGAGCCGGGGAATACGATTTTGTCCTTACGGTGCGGGATTCGAGCGGAGCGATGGATAAGGATACTACGCGAGTTCTTATTTTCCCGTCTCAGGATGACAGCATATCATTTGTCTTTCGATCCCAAAACATTGCGCAAAAAGTACATTCTGTCTCTGTGGTAGGTGAATTCAATCGCTGGGCGAAAGAAACGAATCCTTTACGGCCGACTAAGGATTCCGCCCGCTGGCAAAGCCGAATTCTGCTTAAACCGGGTCAGTATGAATATAAATTTGTCATTAATGACAGTCTCTGGGTACCGGATGCGGATAATCCCCTGCGGGTTGCAGACGGTTGGAAGGGATACAATTCAATTCTGAAGATAAAGGATCCTTTTGGGTGGGATGTTCAATTAAGAACAATACAAGACAGGGGGTATAAGATCGCTCCCGTTCAAAAGCATCCCCGCAAGGCTAAATTGATCTGGTATGCTGACGTTCAAAATCCTTTCCGGGTCATTCGTACCCGAGGAGAAGATTTATTATTCGATGCGCACAATCCGACCGGTATCTATTATTACTATGCGATTTTAAAAGACGGATCATATTATTCTCAGCCGTTTACCGTTCAGATAGATCATTTCAAAAAGACAACCGTAAGCGACTATTTCTCACCGCCGGCATGGGCGGATACGGCCATTGTCTACGAACTGTTTGTTCGGAATTTTTCATCGAGTGGCGATCTTTCCGGCCTTATCAAACGTTTGCCCTATTTAAAATTATTGGGGGTCAATACGCTTTGGCTTATGCCGGTCTATCAAAGTCCGACGCCGCATGGCTATGCGCCCACCGACCTTTTCGGGATCAACAGGGATTACGGGAGCTTAGATGACTACCGACATGTAATCGAGGTGGCCCATCAAAATCATTTACGGGTAATTTTCGATTTTGTAGCGAACCATCTGTCCGATCAGCATCGTTTTGTGAGCGCGGCAGCCGATAATGTACGGTCTCCTCTGCGCCATTGGTTTTACTGGCGGGCCGACGGGCAGTGGGGGTATCATAATGATTGGGATACGCTGGTAAATCTGAATTATCATACAGCAATGGTTCGTCATTATATATTGAAATCCGCGGAATTTTGGGCTTCACAAGGTGTAGACGGTTTCCGCTGTGATGTGGCCTGGGCCGTACCCCATGATTTCTGGAAAGATTTTCGTAGAACGGTCAAAGCAATTAATCCCGACATCCTGTTGATTGATGAAGTATTACCCCGTCAGCCGGCTTATCATGATGATGAATTTGATATGTCCTATGACACGGATTTTTATGGTAATTTGCTGGATGTTTTGCAAAACAAAAAGCCCCTTTCTTCTCTATCATACGGATTACAAAAAACCCGCACCAATTATCCGCGCAGGGCAATGAATCTGCGATACATGGAAAACCACGATTTACCGCGATTCCTGTTGCGGTTCGGGCCGAAACTTACGGAAATTGCAGCCGTTATATTATTAACCATACCGGGGACTCCGATGTTATATTACGGACAGGAAAACGGTGCAACCCAAATGCGGCCCAAATTTAGTGGTAATATAGATCAAAAATGGTTTGACTTTTATTCGACACTCATTAAATTACGGAAAAATAGCGCTGCTCTTTCCCGGGGTGAGATGCAGACGGTTCGTCTTGACGATAAGAGACAGATCTGGCACTATGTTCGCAGCAAACAAGGGCAAACGTTTCATGTGATCATTAATTTGTCAGATCAAAAAGAAAAGGTAAACATTAACGTTAAACCAACGACCATCTATATAAAGGACAACGGTTTGGAAATTACCAGGGATGGTATATTTATTAAACCTAAAAGTTTCATTATATATAAGTGATTTAAAATGTTGTCGAAGTCTAAACTTCAGGAATCCATCAGGGAAATCTACAAGAAATATGTCAATCGGCATGTTCTTTCCGCCTTTACTTTGGAATCGATTCAGGATATTCTGGAAATCGGCAACGAAGTCTTTCAGAAGAACAATCCGGACGAGGTCGATCGTATTCGCAGTCGTCCCCAGAGTAAAGCTCCCGATATTATGGACGACGAGCCTTTTTCTTTGGATCGGGCTTTAAAAATTTACCAACGGCTCTCCCGCCATTATGAAGAAGTGACGCCGGAGCTGATCAGAGAAGTATTTGAAGTAAACAGCCAGTTTGCCTGGGAGGCTTACCGCAAACGATATACCGACTATCTGCTGAAAATCTATGCGGATCATCCGGAGGACGAATATATTAATTATCTTACGGCTATTGTGCTTTATGATCAGAAAAAATTCAAGGAAGCCCTTAAATGCATTAATATTTCCCTGACCTATAATTCATCTTCTGCGGTATATACACATTTAAAGGGATTGTGTTTGATGCAGTTGGGTGAGTTGGATACGGCCCGTACCTATCTTTACCAGGCACTGTTCCTGGTGGAATTGCGCCAGGATATTCCGCCGCGTATGATTGGTGAACAGGAATTATATCCCAATTATCCCATTGAATTTCGTACTTCTTCGGATTTAATCCGTAACGATTTAACCAAGCTCGATGATGTGGACAATATTTTTCAGTATGAATTTTTACCTTTGATCAACTAATCCCGGACCATATACTCGCTTTCGATCATTTTTTTCCTATCCGGCTCTATGGCATTGGATGAGGTAGGTTTGGGTCAGGTAAAATAAATATGCGAGCGGATAAGCGGATTATTTTTCAAATGCCCACGTTTTATAATGAGGTACTCATTTGAACCGGCTCGGATAGTCTCACGATATTTCCGAAAGTTTGAGACTTCAACTTCCCCTCCTCGAAAAAAAGGGGAAAGAGGGGTGAGTCGTTTCGCCCATTCAACCGTGTTTTAAGCTCTCTTGCAGAATTTGGAATCTAATAAGATTAATTTTTACTTTTCTTCTTTACAGAGTCCTTATCCTGTCTTACGGAGGCAAGAGATTCCAGGGAGTTCAGAAAGGGGAATAACTGATAACCGGCTTGCTGCGCTTCATGTTTAAGGACTTCCTGCCAGGTAAATAATTTTTTAATCTGTTCGGCACTACCGGAAATACGGGATGGAAGAATCAAGGCCACGCGGGAGATAAAAAGCCAGAAGATCAACTGCTCGAACGCTTCCTTGTTAAAGTAGACGATCCCTTCAAAACGATTTATGCCCAGCAATCTCCGGCCCTCATCGCTATCTGTTATAGCCTGGAACGTGGCAGGCATCAGCAAATATTCTGCCGGATTCTCAACAGGTCCGGCAAATTGAGCCAGGACAAAGGCCTTTAGAATAATCGCTTCGGCAATGGTACGATCCATTCCAATATCTTCCAAAAGTCGGGCAAAAGCTTTGTGATAAAGATGATCCAAGAGCAAAGTCGCCGGATTTTCCGTAGGAGCGGACGATCGAAAAGCATCCATAATATTTCTGAAGAGCAACTGCATTACAAAGACGTATCGGTTTGCTTCTCCGGTAAACCAATCGTTAATGCCCTTTTTAATTTTTATCGGTAATCGTTTGGGTAAAGAGGGCTTGTCCTTAATGAAGAATGATTGTAAAGCCTGATGGTATAGTGTTGCGTATGAATCTGCGGTTGCGGTGAAGTCCATGTCTCCGGATTCCTTAACAGAGATCAGCAGAAGCAGATCGAGAACGGTTTTTTTGAATTCAGCCGTCTTCTTGCTTACATCGGCTCCATTTACATGTATGAAGGATTGTAAACTTTCCTGGTTTAGAACCGGCTGCAATCTTTGTATAACAGGCTGTACCAAAAAATCATCCATACTTTTTTCAATGGAAGGTACCCCTGCGCCATTCAAATGAACAGTTAGGGCGGAATAAGGCCGGCTACTCCGGTCGACCACTACCCGAAAATCAAGAAAGACCTGATACTTAAAGGCCCCCAATTCCACATAAAGCCCCTTTTCGGCCAACTCCTTACAGGAACGAATATATTCCAGATTGGAAATATGATCACGGAAAATAACAAATTGTTGGGGATCACCACTTAAAGCGAGCGCCTCGGATAAAGATTTTTGGCGCAGAGCCCCCTCTTCTATATAAGCGGCAGAAGTACGGATAAATCCTGCGGCGAATTGGAATTTATTATTGTAAAGTACCAATGAGCGTTGATCCTGAAAGCGGTTAGAATAAGCAAAGACATTTTCATTGACCGAACCGCTGCTGGTGAAAAAATCGAAAAGATAAAAATGCCGCACATCGCTAAAGAGATAACGTTTGCGTAAAAGAGGAAAAATTTCCCTTTCATGGCGGGCGATTAGATGAGGATCGGCTTGTTCATCCCAATACGCTTTTTTATATTCCATACCATATTTTTCGGAGAACCCTTCGATCTGTCCGTGACCAAACATGGGCAGTCCCGGCAGGGTGGACATCATCACACACACGCCAAAATATTTATCATCCTTGCCGAACTGGGCGACAGCGGTCTCTTCATCCGGATTATTCATAAAATTTACATAACGTTTTAAGATCTGGGGATTAAATTCAAGCACATTTTTAATGGACAGGCGGAATTTATCATTTTCTTCATTCTTTAGCATATTCATAAAAGCGCTGTTATATACACGATGCATGCCGAGAGTGCGTACAAAATAACCCTCCATCATCCAGAAGGCTTCCGCCAGCAAAAGGGTATCCGGTACTTCTATCTGAACCCGATCGACTACTTCCCGCCAAAATTCCTTGGGAAAGAGTTTATCGAACTCCTTTTTGCTTAAAGCGTATTCCGATCTGGACGGGATATCTCCTCCACTGCCGGGCAGGGGAAACCATAAACGCTGATAATGTTTTTTAGCCAGGGTCATGGCGGCGTCGAAACGAATAATCGGAAATTTACGGGCCACATGCAGAATGGTCTGTATAACCGCTTCCCGTACTTGCGGCAGCAGATAGTTAAGCTGGGCCGTATCATTCCAGGGCATGCTGGTGCCGTCATTCCCATGGTAAAGATAACGGGTATCACCGGTGTGGCGGTCGAGCCGCTTAAAGACCACGGCCGCGTCGGTTTGATTCCAGTAACCGTCTTCGATGAAAACTCCGACCCGCTCGTCTGCACTCAGATCCGGCCCCGTATAGCGATACGTGGGGAAAGGAGGCTCCGGCGATTGAATGAACCAGTCCGGATGTTCGATGACCCATTTGGAATCGATACCCATATGGTTGGGGACCATATCGCTGGCCAGACGGATTCCGCGTTGTGCAGCCCTGCTCTTTAAAGATTGCAGAGCTTCCTCTCCCCCCAGATCATCGGCAATGATATAATCATATAAGGAGTAGGCCGATGCCACGGCTTCGGGATTGCCACGGATTTGTTTTATTTTTTGTGAGGCCTTACTTCGCTGCCAAAGACCGATCAGCCACAAACCGGTAAATCCGTACGCGGCCAGACGATCCAATTCCTGGTCGGGAATCTCGTCGAGACGGCGAATGGAACGCTGGTATTGTTTGCTTAGCTGATCCAGCCAGACATAAGTGCTTTTGGCTATCAGTACCACCCGTGGCATCCAATCCAGGTCCGGAGAGAATTGTTCCGGTTCATATTCTACTGCCGTGTCGAATTCGATAATATGAGTCGGCCCGGGACCAAACTGGCCGGGATCAAAACGAGCCATTTGTTCTTCCCAGATAAAATCCATACCGATTAACAAGCGGGTTAAAATATCGGCCAAATAGGTGGACCAATGGGTTTTAATATATTCCAGTTGGGCCAGAACAGAATTTGGAAATTTTTCAGCGGGTAAACGTAAAAGCCTGAGTAAAGATAGCTTTTCAACACCGATGGAGGGTTGGGTATCAAAAAAAACTTCTAAGGAACGGAAGGCTTCGTTGTATATTTTTTTTTCCGATAGATTTTTTTCATCGATCAGTTCATCTATGGGCCGATATGCAGGGTTTCGATTTTCCAGCCAGAGCAGAATCAATTCCTCCAAAGCGGTGTATTTATTGGGGAATTCTTTAGAACCACCGTTCAGATACTCCTGCACAGAGGTCTTTCCCTGGTAGATTTCGGTGTTGGGAAATTTTCCGAGAAAATCATTCAGGAGCTTGTACAGAGGTTGAGAACCGAGTTGTTCGCTCAGGAATTTTTCCATTTTTGGGTAAAGCGACGGATTGATGGTCTGCCGGTAGTATTCGATAAGCAGATGGTTGATTTCATCAAGCAGGCCGAAGGCGTTTAATTCTGCGGCAGAGACCTTTTTGCCCGAGTCATTCAGTTTAGCAGCCAGGGCGCGGGCCGCCAGAAAATTGGCAAAGATGACTCGTCCGCTAAGGGAAAATAATGTGTCGTCAACCTCATATTTATTACGGGCTGAGCGGGAAATGTGAAATTCAAACAGGGTTTGGTCGGGGCAACCGTCACTTAGCATTCTAGATAACCTCGGCGAGAAATACGTTTGTTATTCGTAAAAAATTCTCTTTACTAAAAGGATAATCCTTTCTTTGTAAGACAAAGAAATATACGAGGAAATCGAATTAGAATCCAAAAACAATTTGCGATGTCTTAGTTCTTTTAGAGCCGGTTTTACGGGAGAAAAGCATCGGCATCCCTAATAAAGTACACCGATGCTGGGGAAGAATCATTCAGGCTTCAATTTTGGAGCCTAATACTTCAAGAAATTTTTTCATCCACTCGGGATGAGCCGGCCAGGCCGGCGCGGAAACCAGATTACCATCCACGTGGGCATTGGTAAAGGTGTCGTTATTGGCAATCCAGGTACCCCCGGCCCGTTCCACATCCGGACTCAAGGCGGGATAGCTAGAGCAAGAGCGGCCTTTCAGTACATTGGCTGCAGCCAGAATCTGCGGACCATGGCAAATAGCGGCAACCGGTTTGTTTTTATCAAAGAAATGGCGCGTCATTTCCAGAATTTTCGGGTTAAGTCGTAAATACTCGGGAGCCCGGCCTCCGGGAATGAGCAGTGCATCATATTCTTCCACTTTGACATCATCAAAATTGGCCGTAACCCGGAAATTATGTCCCGGTTTTTCCGAGTAGGTTTGATCTCCTTCAAAATCGTGAATAGCCGTTTTAACGGTTTGTCCGGTTGTTTTCCCGGGGCATACGGCGTCCACCCGGTGACCGACCATGGTTAGCATCTGATATGGGACCATGGCCTCATAGTCTTCCATAAAATCACCGACGAACATTAAAATCTTTTTTTGAGACATAACCGCTCCTCCTCTTGCTGGTTTATTGGTGTGTTGAAGATATGGTGAAAATAGAGTTCCTTCTTTTCAAACCTTGTCCTGATCGCGTTCCTTGTTTGCCGGAGTTTAATAATATTGCTGAAATGCTGATACGATCACAACTGTATTGTTTTTCCGAAGGACCCTGGCGTTAATGATTTTTTGATTTAATGTTAATAAAACACTTTTTTTTATTCATATGTTCCGTTACACGGAAAATGTTTTTTGTTTAAATGCAAAATGTATTATAAATTTGCCAAATTCAAGGGGTAATCATCAAGAAGCCGGAAGTGTTATTTATGGAAAAATTTGCAGCTCTTTTTGTGATCATAGGTGCCAGTTTATGGGGAGTGGACGGTATTGTTCTCAGGCCGTCACTTTATACCTTGCCGGTCCAGTTGGTCGTCTTTATCGAAACCAGTCTGGCGACCGTTTTGCTTACCCCCTTTTTTATTAAGAATTTTGGTGCGTTGAAGAAATTAGCTCCGATGGATTGGCTCTCTTTCTTAGCAGTGGCTTTATTCGGTGGAGCCATCGGCACCATGGCCATCACCAAGGCTTTATTTTATGTGAATTTTGTGAATCTTTCCATTGTGGTGCTTATCCAAAAGCTACAGCCGGTTTTTGCCATCTCCCTGGCCGCTTTACTTCTGAAGGAGCGGTTGCCCAGGGTTTTTTTTATATGGGCTGGGATCGCTTTGATCGGTGCTTACATTATGACCTTCGGTTTTCATCTTCCTAACTGGTATGCGGGCAATAAAACCGCCATGGCGGTACTTTACGCTATGATTGCCACAATTTCCTTTGCTTCGTCCACGGTTTTCAGTAAAAGAGCTTTAAAAAATGTGGAATTTAAAATGGGTACCTACTTGCGTTTTTCACTGACTGCGCTGATGATGCTTATCATCGTCGCCCTTTCTCAGGATTTTTCTAAGGTAGCTGATATTACTTCCAGACAGGCTTTCATTTTTGCTTTGATCGTTTTCTCCTCCGGGGCTCCGGCTATCTTCCTTTATTATTATGGGCTGAAACATATTACGGCCTCGGTGGCTACCATCGCGGAGCTGGCTTTTCCCTTAACGGCAATTGTTCTGGAGTATTTTGTTCATGGCAATATGTTAAGCATCGTGCAGTGGTTTGGCGTGGGCATCTTATTATTCAGTATTATCAGAGTCGGCCAGATTCAGAATCTTTTAAAAACACAAGAGGCCGGGTAAATAGTCCGGCCTCGCGGTTTTTTACAAATAGCGTGTACTTACCAAATAACAATTCTTTTATCCGGGGCTTTGTACATTTTATCCCCGACTTGCACACTAAACGCCTTGTAAAAGGGATCAAAATTTGTTAATACCCCGTTGGCCCGGAACCGGCTTGGTGAGTGGGGGTCGGTTAAAATACGGCGACGTAATTCATTGGGGCGATATTTTCGTTTCCAAACCTGAGCCCAGCCAATGAAAAAACGCTGGTCACCGGTAAAGCCTTCTATTACAGGGGCCGGTTTACCGTGCAGTGAATGTTGGTAGGCATAATAGGCCACAGTCACGCCTCCCAGATCGGCAATATTTTCGCCGAGTGTTAGTTTGCCATTTAAATGAAGCGTATCGATCGGAATATAAGAGGAGTACTGAGCAGCCAGTTTTTGAGTGCGTTCTTCAAATCGTTTACGATCCTCTTGGGTCCACCAATCATGCAAATTGCCGTCACCATCGGATTTACTACCCTGGTCATCGAAACCGTGGGTCAACTCATGGCCAATAACAGAACCGATCGCCCCGTAATTGACGGCGTCATCGGCTTGCATATCAAAGAAAGGCGGCTGTAAAATAGCGGCCGGGAAGACCACTTCATTCATAGAAGGATTGTAATAGGCATTTACGGTTTGCGGGTACATATGCCATTCGCCACGATCCACAGGTTTGCCCAGTTTATTCAAATTGTATTCATAATCGAAGCGGGTGGAGCGGATTTCATTGCCTATCAAATCGCCCGGTTTAATAGTCAGTTTGGAATAATCTTTCCATTTATCGGGATAGCCGATTTTTGCATGAAACTTGGAAAGTTTGGCCAAGGCCGCTTTTTTGGTTTGTTCGCTCATCCAATCCAGATTTTTTAAACGTTCCCGGTAAGAGGCGATCAAATTATCAACAAGCACCTTCATGCGCCGTTTAGCTTCCGGCTTAAAATATTTTTTGACGTAAAGTCGGCCGACAACTTCGCCAAGAGCCCCTTCCACCGTACTGACGGCACGTTTCCAGCGTGGTCTGTTCACTTTCGTTCCGCTAAGGGTTTTACCGTAAAAATCGAAATTGGCAGCCACAAAGCGTTGAGGGAGATAGCCGGCAAAACGGCTGAGAGTTTTAAAAATAAAATAAGCCTTCCAGTCGTTCAAAGAAGTTTTTTTGAATATTGTATCAAAGGCCTGTAAATAATCCGGTTGGCGGACCACCAGCTCTTCGGCTTTGGTAATCCGGTTGTCTGTAAAGAACTGCTGCCAGTTAAAATGAGGAGTCAGACCGGTAAGTTGTTTAATGGTCATCCGGTTGTAGGTTTTGTCACGGTCGCGATTTTTAACCCGGGTCCAGTGATGCTGTGCGATTTCCTTCTCAAGATTAAAGATATGCTGCGCTTTTGATCGGGCAGCTGTCTGATTGCCCAGTTGAAGGATGGTTTGAATATATTGTTGATATTTTTCGCGAACGGTCTTGAATTTACCACCCGGACGAAAATAGTAATCGCGATCCGGTAAACCCAGGCCGGATTGGCTTAAATAGAGAATATAGTGATCGGAATGTTTGGCATCCTGTCCGACCCACATAGAAAAAGGGGTTTGTGTTCCCAGCGGTTTTAGATAAGCCATGAGATTCAGTAATTCATCATAAGAATGAACCGTCTGAATTTTCTTTAGCAAAGGGGAAATGGGATTCAGACCAAGAGTTTCTATTTTATTTGAATCCATAAAGCTTGTATAGAAATCCCCAATTTTTTGTTGGTCCGTACCCGTTTTAGCGTGGGACTGAGCCGCTTCTTCGATTATCTGACGTAAGGCTTTCTGGCTCTTATCATATAAAACGGTAAAGGCCCCGTAATTGGATTTATCGGCTGGTATTTTTGTGTTTTTCAGCCAGGTGCCGTCCACATAACGGTAAAAATCATCTTGCGGCCGGACGGAGGTATCAAAATCTTTTTTATCAATACCGGATTTCAGATGTTGGGTACGGCAACTCAAAACCAGTAACAACAGAATAAACAAAACCGTGAAGCGCTTCATGTTTCTACTTCCTTTCTTTAATAAATGAACGTTGAAATAATTAAAAGGGTATGTACGAAAAAAATCCGAAAAGTTTCCACATTTTATGCAGATTGATGCAATTCCTGCAGCAAGCGGTGGATCTCTTTTAAGGCTTCGTCCTGCACAGTAGCATGATCCAGTAAGGCTTTGATTTCTTCTTCGGATTTTTTATTGATGTTATAGTCATTATGTGCTTCAATACGATCCCGCATATCCTGGCGGTTCTGACTCATCATGATAATAGGTGCTGCATAAGCCGCCTGAAGCGATAAGACTAAGTTCATTAAGATAAAAGGATAGGGATCCCAGTGATACATCCAGGCAACGAAATTTAATAATACCCAAAAAATCAAAATAATGCTTTGAATAATAATGAATTTCCATGATCCCATTATCAGAGCCAGATTATCTGCGGTTCTCTGACCAAAGGTTAACTGCTCGTTTAGAAGATCATTCACGTTTCTCACCGGGGGGTGGGTATGTTTAAAAGGTTCCGGGAAATGGAATTCAGATATTGACTTCATAGTGTTGCCCTTTCTTTATAAAAGTCTTCAAACCTTTTTGAGGTGTCTGATTTTTAACTCACGTTTCGAAAAGATACGATAAAGATACTCGGCTGTAAAAGCAAATACCAAGGCACAAAAAAGGACTATCAATGTTCCCGGTGATTTGCGTGCCGTATAGATGGCTAAAACAATCATAGAAAAAACGTCGCCCAGGATAGCGAGCCAAATAATGGCGGGTTTTGCTTTTGTTTTTTGGATAATACGCAGATGGGCTACATTAACGGAACCGTAAATAATCAAAAATACAGCACTACCAAGCATAGCAATGCGGGCTAATGGCAAAATATTTAAAGAAAGAATCACAAAACCGGCCGTAATAAACAAGCCTTCCCGGGCGTGGCCGAACACAGTACGTTCAAATATTCTCGGCAGTTCTCCGTCACGGGCGATCATATAGCTGACATTGGTCCCCCCATAAAGAGTAGCATTGATGGCCGATGCCGTAGAGAGCAAAGCGGTCAATACGATGATTACAAATCCAATCCGCCCCAGGAAAGGAGTGGCTGCCTGGGCCAGAGCATAATCCTGGGCCGAGACGATCTCTTTTAGAGGCAAATGGCCGACTACATTCATAGAAACCGTTACATAAATGACAATTACCAGGATAACGCTCAGATACAGGGCGCGGGGAAGAGTTTTCAACGGATTTTTCATGTCTTCTGCCGTATTTGTAATTAATCCGAATCCTTCATAGGCGATAAAGATTAAGGCTGCGGCAAATAAAATATTAGAATCCCGGGGCCAGATAGCGGTCGTCAGTAATACCGGTTTAATAGAAAAATAACCGATGATAGCAAACAGAGCTAAAACGGAAATTTTAATGATCTCATTGACCGATTCGAAAGCAGCTACAGCTTTGGTACCGATAAATTCCACCATTGTAAATAGCAATACAACTATTGTCGCCCATATATTAATCCAGAGATGTGAACTCCCTGCAGGCATAAAGGTTATGGCATATCCACCGAATGCGCGACCATAGAGGGACAAGGCAAACACATAACCGATCCATAGCAGTATATTCAGACCGCCACTGACTACATTACTGCCAAATCCACGAATTAGGAACTCGACCGGACCTCCTGCCGTGGGATAGGTAACCCCAAGTTTGGCATAGGAATAGGTGTTCAACAGAGCAACGATTCCGGCTACGAGAAAGGACACATATAGTGCATTACCAGCGATTGCACTGGCCGCCCCTAAAATCGAAAAGATGCCGGCTCCCACCATTCCGCCGACACCAATTGAAGTGGCTGCCCATAACCCCATGGTTCGCTTTGATTTTAACTCACCCATCTATGTATTTCTCCTTTCCGGACTTTTTACAAGAGCACTATTGGCCATAAAAATGGGCGCAGGTTTTTAGTGTCAAGAAATATTTTCGATTTTTAAAACCGGGAAAACGGAAATGATATCTTTTTTGTAAGAAATTTAATATACCGAAATCAAAAAAGATTCCATTAAAATATACTGTTTTTCCGGCAGCAAAGAATAAAGCGAATCGGGCTATTTACCGAAATTATAAGCAAATCCGACCCATGGGATAAATGGGAATCCCTTCATGTTTGTACCGGTTGGATAGAATAATCCCAGGTCAGCCGCCAGATGACGACCGAAGAATCGAATTCCCGCCGACAGAATCTTGGTGTCGGACTCAGGGGGAATCCAGTTTTCGGAAATAAGCTTTATGCTTCGTGAAAGGCGCATCTCTCCGCCGATCATAATCACCGGCTTATTCGTAAAATCCTTACCGGCAAAACCCCATCCCAGGCCAAATGTGGCACCATAATCGGAAGTGCCGTAGGTGGCAATGGCAAAAGTAATCCCGCCACCGGATCCCTCACCCCTGAGGGTGTTGGCATATAATATACCGCCGGCCACATCCAGCTTTTCCCATTTGAGAAAACGGATTTTGGGTGCCAGATAAACCAGTTGGTCCGTAGCTCCCGGAAAAATTGAGATACCGGCAGAAAGCGTTATAAAATCAAGCGCGCCGTAAGCAACGGTAGGGAAGAATATATAATAATCTGAAAAATAACCGTGTCCCTTTTTTAAGGTGCGGCCGGTAGGGGAAAAAAACAGACGCGTATCGTTTGGATCTGAATAAAGATATGCAGAGGAAGCAGAGCCTGTAGGAATAATCAGATATTTTTCAATATTGGCTTTGGGGATGGTTAGTACCATGTTTTTTTCCGTCTTAAGGGTAACAGAGGAGTCGTTAACAGATTGAATGTTACCAATAAAAGCCTGTCCGTCTTTGGTCAGCATTTTCACTTTTTGGCCGACAGATAGCGAATCACTTTGAGCTAACAGAAAAGAGGTGCTCAGCAAAGCGATAAGTAATACGGAAAAAACTTTTTTTAAAAACATTTTCTCGCCCTCCTTAAAAATATCAATTACTCAATCCGTTTATGAAAGAGCCCCATTTATGATATTAAAAGAACAAACTTATTTTTTAACGCTGCAAATTTGATAAATGTCCTTTGAAAAAAATCGATCCGGTTTTTTAAAGCTATCGATAGACCTCGATCTTTTCTATTCGGGCCGGGCTTAGCGGCATATCACGATTATTTCTTTTCAGGCCGGCAATTTTATCAACCACTTCCAAACCTTTGGTGACCTGTCCGAAAACGGTGTACTGACCGTCAAGTTGCGGAGCATCGGCATGCATGATAAAAAACTGAGACCCGGCTCCTTTGCTTACATCGGCGACGCGGGCCATGGAAAGCACGCCGCGGACATGTTTGTGTTTGTTAAATTCATGGGGAATGGCTACCAATGGCCCGCCTGTGCCGTAGAGAGCCGTATCGTTGGTTTTGGTCAAGGGATCGCCCCCCTGAATCATAAAACCGGGAATCACTCGATGAAAAAGTGTGTTGTTATAAAAACCGCCTTCTGCACGGGTAATAAAGGCAAAACAGGTGAGAGGGGCATCTTTCGGGAAAAAGGAGAGCTCAATATTTCCCATATTCGTCACTATCCGTGCTTTTACACCCTCCATTTGATTGATAAGAAACTGCATATGCTGATTTCCCTGCTTAATAAGATGAATCGTTTGTTTTAGCTCCCGTATATTCTTTTTTAATTGGGAGTTTTCCTGATTTAATTTTTTATTGTTACAGGAGAAAAGAAACAGGGGCAGGATGAACAATAGCCAAAGTTTTTTACTCATTTTTACCTCCGTTTTATTGGGATTGATGTCAAGATAAAGTTTTCTTTAAAACAGTGCAACCACGCGGCGGTTTAATTCTGATCATTGTCTGTATCCGGTCTAAGGTAGAAAGTAACCGGGACGAAAGTATTATTTAAACAAAACAGAAAGGAACGGATCATGCAAGATCAACTCATGCTCAAACGGATTCACCGCTTACATCAGCGCTTACGTGTTTTGATATTGCAAAATGCCCACGAGGAAACGGCTTATGACGATCGTTTCCTCCAGGAAGTACGTGAGCTGGCCGATGAGATTTTAGTACTTAAACAACGATACGGCACTTTTATACAAAGAGATGTGGATTCCTCCTTGCCGGTCTTGGTGGAAAGTCTTTAAAAAAAATTAACGGACATAAACTTTGTAGCAGGCGTCGACAGATTGCTCAGCCGGCGCTTCCTGCTACAACGACAAAGCAGTATCTCTCCGAAACAGAAATATTTCTATTTCCCCGATAACATTTATACAACGAATTCAGGAACAGGTCTAAAAAGTTAAGGTATTTTGGCTCTACTGGGTTTTTTGTGGTTAAACGCCGCATCCTTAAATCATTTTTCTAAAAAATTAGATTTCATTCACACCCTATCTTTAAATCATCACGAAGTGATGTAATATGAGTAGCCACACCCGTCAGCCGCCGGGCAGGAGCGAAGCCTGTGGGCAAGATACAACCGAATAGGGGGTACCGCAAAGCGGTAAAATAAATCAGGCCTTTCAATGTATAGGGTCTCCTATTTCGTTAGAATGCTCTGGGTTCCACATTCGACGCCTTCAGCGTCGCGCTCGCTTTTACCGCTTTACCACAGGCTTAGCCTGTGGCTACTTACATTCGTATCCTTCGGATACTTTTATTATTAAATGCAAATGAATGAATCAGTAAGATCATATTGTCAGTCTTTTTTTAATATACGACTTCACAAGAACCCCGGTAGAGCCAAAATATTTTTTCGGCATGAATAAAATTGTTATATTTTTCCCATAAATAAAGTACTTTCAAGGGAAAGAAATAAATTTGAAAATATTATCAAAACTTGATCTTCAAACACATAAAGTTCTGTAACTCAATTGCTTTTTTTGCATCTGTAATTTAGAGATGTGTTTTGTTCAAAAAAAGCAGGAATACAAGAAACATATTAGCGGTACAAAATAGAGAGGTGTCATATGGCGACCCAGGAAAAATCCTACAAATTCAAAGCTGAGATTAAACAACTAATGGACATTTTAGTTCACTCGCTCTATACAAACCGGGAAATATTTTTACGCGAGCTCATTTCCAACGCATCGGACGCACTGGATAAGGTCCGCTTTGAGATGACACGCGGTGCGGAAGTATCCGATCAGAAGCTTCCTCTGGAAATTCGCATCAAAGCAGACAAAGATAAAAATATTCTGACTATTTCCGATACGGGAATCGGGATGACCTCCAAAGAACTGATGGCTAATATTGGAACAATCGCCAAGTCGGGAACATCCGATTTTTTGAAACGGCTTTCCAAGGAAGCAAAAGAAAGCGATGTTTCAAACATTATCGGTAAATTCGGTGTGGGTTTTTATTCGGTATTTATGGTGGCCAAGGAAGTGGTGATTACTTCCAAATCGTATAAGAAAAACGAACCCGCTGTGCAATGGGTTTCAGACGGATCGGGCAGTTACACGATCCGCGAGTTGGAAAAAGCTCATAAGCGGGGAACGATCATAGAAGTGCATTTAAAAGATGAAGCCAAAGAATTTACCGAAAAGTACCGTCTGGAGTCCATCATTAAAAAGCACTCCAACTTTATCCCTTTTCCGATCTATCTCGAAAAAGATAAAATCAATACGATCGCTGCCTTGTGGCGGGAACCCAAATCCAGCATTAAGCCCAAACAATACGAAGAATTTTATAAATATCTGACCTACGATACCGAGCCTCCGCTGGAGACGATTCATGTTTCCATAGATGCACCGGTGCAATTTGCCAGTATCATGTTTATTCCCAAACGAACATTCGATATGTTCGGTATATCCAAGGAAGATATCGGTCTGGACCTTTATGTCAAAAGCGTGCTGATTCAACATAAGTATTCCGAATTATTACCGGAGTATTTGGGATTTATCAAGGGGATGGTCGATTCGCCGGATATTCCGCTGAATATATCCCGCGAGACTTTACAGGAAAACCGGATCGTAATGAAAATATCCCAGACTCTGGTAAAACAAGTGCTTTCCGCTTTGAAGAAGATGGCCGAAAAAGAGCCTGATAAATATAAAGAATTTTGGCAGGCCCACAGTCAGATTTTCAAGATGGGATACAGCGATTATGCCAATCAGGAGAAATTTGCCGACCTACTGCGCTTCGATTCTTCGGCCATGGAAGACGACACCCTTACTTCACTGGCCGACTATACCCAACGCGCCAAAGAAGATCAAAAAGAGATCTATTACATTTCCGGCCCCAGCAAAGAAGCGTTAGAAACCGATCCCCATTTGGAAATTTTTCGCAAGAAAGGATTGGAAGTTCTCTATCTGTATGATCCGGTAGATGAATTTGTGATGACCGGTTTGGCCAAGTATAAAGAGTTTACTTTGACTTCGGTTGAACAGGCCGATATGGGTAAGCTGGAAAAATTTGAAGATGTGGAAAAATCGGATGAGAAGATCACTGCCCTGAGCGAAGGTGAGCAGAGGGTCTTTAAAAAATTATTGGATAAGATTAAAGATATTCTTGGTGATCGGGTTACCGATGTACGCGAATCAAAACGTTTGAAAGACAGTGCCTCCTGCCTGGTGAGTCCGGATGGTGAAATGACTTCTCAAATGCAGAAGATTCTGCATATCATGAATAAGGACACATCCATACCGAAAAAAATATTTGAAGTGAACAAGGATCATAAACTGATTCGCAATTTACTGAAGATATACAAAAATGATCCCAAGGATCCGTTTATTCAGGAGAGCGTAGAACAGTTGTATGAATCGGCTCTGTTATTGGAAGGGTATCTGACCGATCCTCACAAGCTGGTTAATCGTATCCAGGATATTCTGCTAAAAAGCAGCGATTGGCATCCGGGAAATAAATAAAACAGAAAATCCGACTCTGATGAAAAAGCCATTG
>Ga0256841_1001436_pt1 | contig 20712 bp, 17 predicted proteins | sample 356308metaG_FD_185971 | JGI IMG/M metagenome (GOLD analysis project Ga0256841, IMG submission 185971) | Hydrothermal vent microbial communities from Mid Atlantic Ridge, Atlantic Ocean - 356-308 | ecosystem: Environmental > Aquatic > Marine > Hydrothermal vents | place: Atlantic Ocean: Mid... | reverse complement strand
CGTAAGGTGTTGACGAACTTCTTTGAATACCAGTGTTCATGTAAGCTTCATTATCATAACAAATGTAAATGAAATCCTCGTTTCGTTCCACCGCACCGCTTAAGGCCTGGAAACCTATGTCAAATGTGCCTCCGTCCCCGGCCCATGTCACGACTGTTGTTTCGTTGTCGCCCTTGATTTCAAGGGCTGCCTTTATCCCGCTTGCAACGGAACCGCCGGTTTCAAAGGCCGTATGAAGTATCGGAACTCTTAAAGTAGACATAGGGTACGGGCCGGCGATTATCGACCAGCAGCAGGCAGGAATGACCATGATTATTCTATCTCCAAGAGCTTTCAACACGAACCTCATCGCAACTGCGGCTCCACATCCGGGGCACGCCACATGACCCGAATACATGTATTCTCTATCGGGAACTGCCAATTCCATTTTCTACCTCCCGAACACCTATCCAAAAACTATCATCTTCGGGGCATTCCAACGTTTCTACATGTCTAAAGATTTCTTCTATCACTTCAGGGGTAACATCCCTGCCTCCTAGACCGGCAACGTAGCCATAAACCCATGGGTGATTTGGCACATTAAACAGTGCCGAACGAACCTCCTGGGCAAAAATCCCTCCCGCCCCGAACGAACAGTTCCGGTCTATTACTGCTATTTTTCGTGCTTTCAATAGATTTCGCCTTATCTCACCAACCGGGAAAGGCCTAAAAAGGGACAGTTTCAGAAGTCCAACCCTTTTCCCTCGTGAACGAAGTTTTTTGATCACCTCCCTGCAAGTGCTTGTCACGGTACCGGATGTTACCAAGACAATTTCTGCGTCATCGCATTCCACGGCTTCCACCATGTCATAATGGCGCCCGAATATCCTGCCAAAATCGCGGTGAACCGCACCCAGGACATCAAAAGCTTTCTCCATTGCCACCTGGATACTAAATCGCATCTCCATGTACACATCAGGTGGTGCTAGCTGATTAAAAGCACAGGGATTGTCCGGATCAAGGTAAAACCTGGGGTTGTAGGGAGGCAAAAATTCGTCCACCTGTTCTTGTTCGGGAACGTCTACTGGTTCATAGGTATGGGAAAGGAAGAAAGCATCGAGAATAACCATTACTGGTAAGTTAACCGTTTCGGCAAGCCTGAAAGCCTGTAGCGTTCTATCTAAAGCTTCTTGTCCGTCTTCACAATACATCTGTATCCAACCTGTGTCTCTTTGCGATAGGCTATCGGTCTGATCTGTCCAGATGTTCCAGCCCGGTGCCATGGCCCTGTTAACTTCAGCCATTACTATCGGAAGGCGAGCCCCGGAAGCCCAGTGAAGGAGTTCATGCATAAGGGCCAACCCCTGGGACGAGGTAGCGGTGAAGGTGCGAACCCCAGTGCTTGATGCTCCTATAAGAGCAGCCATGGCAGAATGCTCACTTTCCACCCTAAGGAACTTGGCATCAAGGGTGCCATCTGCACAATATTCCGATAGACGCTCCACGATGTGAGTTTGAGGGGTTATGGGGTAGGCAGAGATCACCTGGACTCGCGCTAATTTAACCGCTTCTGCAACCGCATGACTCCCTTCCATTACGGTTTTCATGCGCTTTCCTCCTCAAGCACCATGGCATTTCTGGGACACTCAACAACACACAAGCCACACCCCTTGCAGTAATCGTAGTTAATTTGCCTAAAAACACCATCCTCAACGGTCCTTCTAACCACGGCGATCTCGGGACAAAAGAGGTAACAATTATCACACTGGTTGCAAATTCCGCAATTAAAGCATCTTCCCGCTTCCTTCATGGCCATGCTGGCCGATATTTTGAGATCGATCTCAGCAAACGTCAAAACCCGTTCTTCTTTTAGAAGTCGTGGCTGAGGTATTCGCGGAACCAGGGTAAAATAATCCGAATTGATTTCACGAAAGGATACCACGTGAGGGCTTCTTTTACTCCTCTCGCCATTTATATATATCTCCATGGAAAGGGCCGAACTTCCACCTACACGGCAACGTTCAATCTCAGGCATAATTGCGGCCTTCCCGTCCTTGAAGTACGCATCAAGTGCAATGGCAACTTCTTTGCCAGAAGCTATGGCATTAGTTACCGTTTTCGCCGATGAAAAAAGATCCCCACCGTAGAGAACCGGATAATCATCTTCAAATACTATTCGTGATGAAAAAAGATCATGTACATCTCTAGCTGGCGGAGCGGTAGCGTACCATGCTTCAGATGGCTCGGTGCCGATTGCTTTAAAGACCATTTCGAAAAGCACTTCTTCTTTTTCACTTGGATCAGGAACCACAATTGCTTTTCCATCGCTGTCCAGCTCAGAGACTTCCATCTTTTGAAGTGTCACCATGAGTTTCCCATTTTTCTTTTCAACTTTCACCGGTGATTTTAGTTCCCATATTTTTACACCCTCCTCCTCTGCCATTTCCACTTCACTTTGAAAAGCTCTCATGTCTTCTTTTCTCCGACGGTACACAATAACCGGTTCAGCTCCACATCGAATTAAACTCCTGGCGACATCGATTGCAGTGTTCCCTCCCCCGATTACTGCCACATTTCCCTTTATTCTCGGCTCCCTTTCAGAACGTTTAAGTCCAATCAAAAAATCGAGACCGTCCACTACCCCTGGCAGGTTTTCTCCGACAATTCCAAGATTCCTCCCTTTTTGATGACCGCAGGCGACAAAAACGGCATTGTAACGAGTTTTCAGCGATTGAAAATCTTTCTCGGTAATATTTTTATCGCAATAGATCTTGATACCGATAGATTCAACACGCGAGATTTCTTCCTCCAGCACATCCAGGGGTAACCGATAGAAAGGTATTGCCCATCTTAGCATCCCCCCTGGTTTTTCTTGGGATTCGAACACGTCGCACGAATAGCCGAGGAGGGTTAGAAAATAAGACGCCGCAAGTCCGCCGGGGCCACTTCCTATTATAGCGATCCTTTCCTCCCGAGAAGGGCCCTTTTCCAGATGAGGTGTCAACCCATACCTTCTTGCCGTATCCGCCAGGAAACGTTCAATCATGTGGATAGCTACGGGCTCATCGAACTCCCCTCTGTTGCATGCCGTTTCACAGGGGTGAAAACAGACCCTTCCGCATATTCCTGGAAACGGGTTCTCCCTCAAAATCACCTCCCATGCTTCCTTGAATGCTCCCTGAACGGTTAGCATCTGTATAGTAGGAACATCCTGACCCAGGGGACACGCACTGCTACAGGGAGCCGTTTTTTCAAGGTAGCCTGGTCTCAAAAAACGCCACGAACCGGTCTTGTTCCCCTCGCTTGTTTTATACGACCGGGGAATAAACAACGGAAAAGTATGCACCAGTTCTCGAGGTATTTTCATCTTTACCCAGCCTCTTTTCCCATAGGTGTTTTATAAAATTTCACGCTTTCGTAGGCTTCCTTTGCTGCCTCAACGTTTTTTTCTACTTTTACCGGTACTTCTTCGTAAATGGCCTCTATTATGGTTTCAAGAGGCGGTATATCGAAAACCCTTGGGAATGCTCCTAGTATCGCAGTGTTAACTATAGGATGAGTTCGGGTTCCAAGACCATGTTTAAGTGCTATGCGGGTGGCATCTACAATCGCAATTCCGTATCCAGAAAATGTTCCGCCATTTGTGGGATGATCGCTGCTGTTCAGCAGTATCCAGCCTCCTTTTTTTAACCCCCTCGTTACATCCACGGAAGAAACCAGGGTGGGATCTAAAATGATAATGTGGTCTGGATCATACAGATTAGTCCTGATCAGTATTTTCTTACGATCAACTCGAAGATATGCTTCAACCGGTGCACCTCGACGCTCCACGCCGAACAACGGGAAACTCTGCACGTAGTAACCAGCCTTAAAAAAGGCCTTCGCCAGCAAGATGGTCGCAACCACGGTTCCCTGCCCTCCCCTGCCATGAAAGCGAAATTGCAGCATCACCACCTCGATTGTTCAATAAAACTGACTAGAAAACCGAAAAAAATCCCAACACACCTTGCTTTATTTTTTGCTCCATACAACCACTAAGGCCTTCGCTGGCTTGTCACCTATGCATCTGAAGCTATGACTGATATCCGATTCGAAGTAAATGGAATCCCCGGGCTCTAGCAATTCCACCCTATCAATGGAACGAAATTCAAGCTTTCCTTCAAGCAAGTACAAGAATTCTTCACCTTCGTGGCTGACAAATACCATGTCGCTGGTCTCTTGCACCGGGAACATTACCAGGAACGGCTCCATGTGCTTATCCGTTTTCTTGGTTTCCAGCGCTTCGTACACGTAGCTTACTTCCCCCTTTTGGTGATGAGGCCTCCTGTCGATTTTTACTCGTTCATGTTTCCTGGTAAGAGAAATCTTCTCCGTTCCGACCTCATCTTGGAAGAAATATGCCATTCCAACATTTAATGCCCGGGCCAACTTCAAGAGTGTCGCGATTGGCGGAACAACATGGCCGTTTTCGATTTGCGAGATAAACGGTTTCGAAAGATCTGTCTTGGCTGCCAGATCTTGAAGGGTGTACTGGTTTTTAAGACGAAGTTCCCTTAGCTTGTTACCAATCTTGAGGGCCTTGACTGCGAGGTTTATATCTTCCTTTTGCTCCATCCTGTCTCCTTTTCCAACCCTACTTTTTTATTATTGTTAACTATAATCCACTCATGGTTTGATGACAACAAAAAAGTTTTCAAATACCAAAACAAAGGTTACTGTTTCACTAAAACATCCCATGGTGCTTGGGCGCCACAACTAAGCATGAAAATCCGGCGTGTATTTCTGCCAGGGACATAGGAGGATCTTTGAAGCGATTTCCTGAAGATGCGCTCTTTTTCCTTGCCTCGGTAACGAGGGAGACCGTAGCCCCGCGCCCAGTTAATACTATGGGCAACCAAATGTCACTTTGAATGTTACACCCGGTATAGGACACCTTAAATGCGATATCCTAAAATGGGTGCGGGAAATGGAGAGAGGGCAGACGTCCCCCGTTTCTGAGACTTAGTCGAAAACCAGGGTCTGAAGGCCGGCAGAGAAAAGCTTCCCATGTCCCTGGAAACGATTTTCACTAAAATCTGGTTTGAACATAGCTTCTCAAAACTGCTAGTATTACTGGTAGGTGTGGTTCATCATATTTCATAGCCCAACAGCTATATTCCTATGGCCCAGGACATAATATCGAGCAAGGATATGCATTTGTTTACAGTCTAACCAGCAAGGCTGGACCACGTTAGGCCAGCCGCAACGAACGGATGAAAGTCTATATAAAGGTCCATCTAGAGCTGAAGATAGAATAGAGTTTCAGATAAAGGAGCCAACGGCCTGCATGAAGAGCCAGTTCAAACAGTACGTATCGATCGTAAGCTATCTTGGAGCTTTAATGATTGTCATGGGGGTTTTGCTTTTCCTGCCCCTTATCATTTACGTTATTTACGGAGAACACTTCGAGCATGAAAAAATTCTCCTGGCCTTCGTACTTCCCGGTTTTTTTTCAATTATCCTCGGTTCGTTCCTCCAGAAGCAGTTACCATCCACTGTACCAAGCGTAAAAGAAGCGATGCTTATTACGGCTCTGGGTTGGTTAGTTGCCTCGGCAATTGCCGGGATTCCTTTTATGATAGGGATAAATAAAAGCTTTATCGATTCTTTTTTTGAAGCTGCGAGCGGCCTTACAACTACCGGCATAACGGTATTTACCGGACTTGATGACATGCCAAGGAGCATCCTTTTTTGGAGGTCACTTATTCAGTGGGTAGGGGGGCTGGGGATACTGACGTTTTTCCTGGCGGTAAGCTTTCGGGGAGCGACAGCGGCAGCAACTCTTTTCAGCGCAGAGAGCCACAAGATTTCATCAGGACGACCGGTTCCCGGGATTTTCAATACTTTAAAAATCTTGTGGGGAATTTACATTATTTTCACCGTTAGTTGCTTTCTTCTCCTGGTACTGGAAGGCGTGGGAATATTTGACGCAGCAAACCACTGTCTGACTGCCATTTCCACAGGCGGGTTTTCTACCCATGATGCAAGCGTTGGCTACTATTCCAATTATCCACATGGTTACCTTATCGAGTACACTTTTATCTTTTTCATGCTTATGGGTGGGATAAACTTTCTCGTCCACTACAAGGTTTTGAAGGGAGAGTGGCGAACGATATACAAGGACTTTGAAATCAGGTGGTTTTGGGGAATTTTATTTCTTGCTACATTACTTGTAGTTTTAGACCACATGTTCAAAACAGATTTCCAGACGCTATGTACAACCAAGAAATTTAATGACCTTTGTTATACTATCCATGATATTTTCAGGATATCCCTCTTCCAGGTTTCTTCACTCATTACCAGCACAGGGTACGCAACGAAGGACATAAACAGCCCTTTTTTCCCGGCCCTGGCAAAGCAGGTTTTCGTCTTGCTCATGATCGTAGGCGGTTGCGTCGGTTCAACGGCCGGCGGTATCAAGCTTCTAAGGGTAGGTGTGCTTACTCAATCCCTAAAGGCAGAACTTCGACAGATTGTATCGTCTCCCAATTGCGTTATCCCGGTTGTCGTCCAGGGGAAGATTATAGGGAACAAGGAGATGCAGAGAATCAGTGCCCTTGTTCTTTCTTGGTTTGCCCTTATCGCTGTGGGAGCATGGATCACTGCGATTTTTTCTGATCTCGACAGCTGGCAATCCATCTCAGGGATGGCCTCTGCGCTTGGAAACATGGGTCCCTTTTACTTTTCGGTGGAAAAAATGGCATCACTTAACCCGATAATTAAGCTCACCTACACGGTAGGAATGATCGCAGGCAGATTAGAAATATTACCAATTTTTGTTCTTTTCTATAGGTCAAGTTGGAAATAGGAGTATTATCATGTACATAGTAATTGCAGGTGGTGGAATTGCGGGTTCCGGACTGGCTTCTGTGCTGATCGAAAGGAAGCATGACGTTGTGATAATCGAGAAAGATAGGGAACGTTGCAAGCAGTTGTACGCGGAACTCGGAGTGGTTGTTGTTAACGGCAGTGCCACGGATATAAACAGTTTGAAGGAGGCAGGAATTGAAAAGGCTGATGTTGCCATAGGGGCACTTTACATGGATAACCAGAATCTCACCTTCGCCATACTTGCGCACAGTTTTAATGTTCCCAAGATAATGGTAAAAATGAGAGTCCCCGAATATTTGGAGGCTTACAAAATTGCGGGTGTTTCAGTAGTATGTAACATGATAGATCTGTTTAAAAATACGATCTTAAACGAACTGGAAAACCCCAAGGTCAGAATTGTAACGCCTTTAGAGGACAGTGACGCCTCGTTAGTGATGATACGTTTCCCTGACACGGAAGACTCCGAAGGAATCACAGTAGCTGAATTAAGTCAGACAGGACCCTTTGCCAAGAACTGCGTTTTTGCAGGAATAATGAAAGAAAGGACCGATAGGATTATCATGCCGAGGGGAAGTGACAAGATCTACCCTGGAGACAAGATCTTTCTTGTGACTGATAGGGACAGGATATCTAAAATCTCTGCCTTCCTTTCCGAAATGGAAAACAAAAGGGAAGGCGAAAAACCATTTGCTGAACTTTTTTAGAAATAGGAAGTAAAGCGGCAAATATTGGCTAGTTATTTCTGATACTTGAAAGATATGTACACCCTGGCACGATAGGCAACTACCTTGCCATCTTCAATTTTCATATCCAGTTTGCCGATTTCCGCAATTCTAAGATCCTTCAGTGTCTGGCTCGCAGTTTCCACTGCATTTTTTGCTGCGTCTTCCCACGATGTCGGACTTGTTCCGACCAGTTCTATAATCTTATAAACGCTGTCACTCATGTTTACACCTCTCTTTAGAAATAAAGCCGCCTTACTTCCTTGATTCGGAATCTTCTAGATCCCGGGGTGGCACCGCGAAGAGTTGCGTGTGCAGCTTGAAAGAATTCAAGCAGAATTCAAGCCTGAAAAGGAGTTCAAATCTACTTGAATAAGGAACATCCAGAGGCCGGCACACTAAAATAACTATTCTATTTTAAGAACTATAATCGATAATCAGTGACTTTGCAATGGGAGGTATATACAAAGACTAAAAAGGGAGTCTGTGACAAGAGAGAAAAAGGTTATTAAATTTAGCAAGGCACAGCCAGGAGCTGTGCCTTTTTCGATTTTTGCTCACCATAAACTAGATACCGAGTTTTTTCCTCTTCGCCTCAATGTGAGCGGCAAGAGCCTCTACCGCTTGCACAGCGTCGGTATCGACATTGAGCAACCCACCTGTAACATCAGATAAATCTTGTGTCAATAATTGAACCAGGTTTGGGGCGCCGGTCACCGTGGGTACAGGGTTAACGTAGGTATACAAACCGAGAGCCAGCGCAAAAATAGCATCAATTGTAGCTTTTTGTTCCATGTACTCCGGAGCCGCCGCAACAACCGGAAGATCAGGGATCGGGACCCCGCCAAGAGCATTAGAAACTGCCAGCAGAAGGTCGGCAATTCTTCCCGTATCGGTGCACGTACCGTAACTTAAAACCGGGGGAACACCCAGCGCTTCACAAATGCCCTTCAGTCCGGGGCCTGCAAGTTCTTTTGCTTCCGGGCTGCAAAGGCCCGCCACTTGGAGCGCGGCATTACCACAACCCATGGATAGAACAAGGATATCTCTTCTGATCAGTTCCTTGGCAACTTTTACACTATGCACGTCCTGCCCACTGTCTCTTAAGCTCGTGCAGGACACGAACCCTGCAACCCCTCTAATGGTTCCCTTCTTGATTGCGTCAAGAAGCGGATCAAGACTTCCTCCGAGCGCTTCCAGGATGCTTTCCGTGGAAAAGCCAACGATTGCTTCAGTCACGGGCAGGTTTGTTACCGGTTCCACGGATTGTCTTCTTTCCTTAAAGTTATCTATGGCCATCTGCAGTAGCTGGGCAGCTTGTTCTTCTGCCTTTTCGGGAATGTAATCGAGGCGCTCATCAATTCCTTCAAAGGCAACGAGGTCACTTACAGGGATTAATTTAAACTTATACTTTTTAGCATATGCCGGATCCAGTGGGAGCGAACAGTTCATATCACATGCAAAAAGATCAACACAGCCACTTGCTAGTACTGCTTCTTGCATTATCCAGTTTCCCGTGAAACCATAAAACACGTCATCCATCTTCCATCTCTGGATCATTTCCTGCCCGGTTTCAATACAGGCTATAACGCGAAGCCCTTTTGCACCAACCGCCTTAGCTTTATCCTGCCATTCGGGTTTTCTAGCCAACTGGACCATGGCAAAACCAAGGAACGGTTCATGGCCGTTAGGAAGGGCATTTACGTAATCGGGGTCAAGAACGCCGAGATCTACCCGCATGGGGTGAGGCTTGGGAATTCCATACATTACATCCTGGCAGTATTCCAGGACTATCTGGCTCTGGTACGCCATGGCAATACTCAGACGCATAGCCTTGAGCGCCAAACTTACGTAGTAGCCGTCAACATTAGTAAGGCACGACCCGGAAGCTCGCATCATTTCACCGTAGATCCCGCCGGGGAAAATATCTAGTTTCTTCCATAGTTCCTGTCTTTCAGGCGGAGCCAGAGCCTTAACGATTTCACTGGGTTCATCCGCTTTTCTGTTAAAATCTTCTTCCACGTAATCGCACAGGCGAAGAGCCACATCTTCAATGGACCCCGAGGTATCAACACCTAGTCTTTCCGCGAAAGTTTTAAGCTTTTCCGGCTCTGAAATGCTGAAAGGCGTCTGCCCCTTTGCGGTGGCTCTCAATGTCTTTATCGTTTGCACCGCATGATAATGATACGTGGATGAACCCATGATGTTTCTTAGCAACATCATTCTCATGGCCATTCCATCGGCACTGATTCCACACACACCCCTCACGTCCTTAGAAGCGTCTGCCCTGCACGGACCGTTAGAACACAAATCACATCGGACACCCGCCATACAAAACTTGCAGCGCTTGTCGGGGTCTTTCGGGGATCCCTGGCTTTCGTAGCGATCCCACAGATTATTCATGTCGTCCTTCTTGATCCTTTCGTAGAGCCTCTGCACAGACTCATGGTAAGATATTCTTTCTTTCTCCATAAAACACTCCTCCTTTTTGTGCTTGAAGTTACTAATGCCCTCCAGAAAATATGAGGTGTTTCGTTAGTGAACTTAAGTTACCTATTTTTGTATTTATATACCACCGGGAAAACATTGCTTAATTGACTTAGGTCAAGGGGGGAGTCTTTTCTATTGACCACAATTTTTTTTTACGCTAATGTTTCACCGGAATTTTCCAGATTTTAAATTAACTTTAACAAAATCTTAGGAAAAAGTAAGGAGGTTGAGATGAGAGGCGTAATAAAAACAGTCTTAGTTGGGTTAGCCGTTCTAGGTCTGGTATTTACTTACGGCAGCTTTGCAAAGGCGGAGAACCCAAAGGTAATCAAGCTAGGGTGTGCTATATCATTTACCGGGGGGAAAAGCCGATCTGGTAAACTTTACAGGGATGCCTATGATATGGCAGTGGAACGAATTAACAAGAGCGGCGGAGTAAAAGTAGGAAAAGACACCTACATCTTCAAGATAATCTATTACGATGACAAGAGCGATCCCACCGAGAGTTCTCGTCTCGTTGAAAAACTTATCACCCAGGACAAGGTAAACTTCCTCCTAGGCCCCTATTCTAGCGGAATAACCATCCCGGACAGTCTGGTAGCCATGCGTTACAAGATACCCATGATCGAAGGTGGTGGAGCATCGGGGAAGATTTTTAGCAGAGGCAATAAGTACATATTCGGGACATTACCTCCTGCCGGACAATACTTCAAGTCTACGCTTGAGATGCTCAAGACTTTCAAACCCGTACCCAAGACTATTGCCATCCTTTACGCGGATGACAAGTTTGACGTGAGTGTTGCCAAGGGGACCCAAAAACTGGCAAAGGATATGGGATTCAAAGTGGTACTGTTCGAAAAATATGCCGAAGGAGCCACGGATTTCAATTCGGTTTTGACTAAAATTAAATCCAAGAAAGTTGAAGTAGTCTTAGTTGCCGGTCACACCGAGGAATCTCTTAATTTCACCCAGCAAGCGAAAGAATTGAACGTTTGCCCCAAGATGATCAGCATGACAGTGGGACCATCCGAGGCAGATTTCCGAAAATCTCTCGGAAAGGATGCTGAGTACATTTACGGTGTTGCCAGCTGGTCTACACAGATGAATTTCAAAGGATACCTATTTAAAGATACTCAAGAATTTGTAAAACTCTTCAAGGCGAAATATAACTACGATCCTGACTACCACAACGCTTCAGGCATTGCGGATGTGGCTATTTTTAAAGATGCCATTGAGCGAGCCGGCACGCTTGACCCGGAAAAGGTTAGAGACGCCATAGCAGCCACTTCGCTTGATACAATTTACGGTCATGTCGAATTCAACCCGAATGGCCAGATCAAGGGTACAAGCGTTGTGCTTCAGATTCTTGGCGGGCAGGTCTACCAGGTTTATCCTAACGGGGTGAAAAAACCTGTTTACCCGGTGCCATGCTGGAAAGACCGAAAGTAGAAGCAGCGGCAACAGATCCACGGTCTAGACTAGAAGATTCAGGCAGCAATTGATAATTACCTAAATTTTTATCAAGTTCGAAAGAGAGGAGATCTTCTCCTCTCTTTCAGTATGGTACGAATACCACAAGGCTCTACCTATGATACTTCAAATCTTCATAAACGGTATTTTAAAGGGTGGCTTATACGCATTGATGGCGATAGGCATGTCATTAATTTGGGGGGTAATGGATATCATTAACATTGCCCATGGTTCTTTTATCATGCTGGGAGCCTTCACCACATACTGGTTGTTCACCCTTTTTGGGATAGATCCCTTTCTAAGCCTGTTGGCTTCCATGACCGTCCTTTTTATTCTCGGGTATGCTGTACAACGGTACTTGATTAATTTTGTTATCAGGGCAAGCGCATTCATAACTTTAATTCTTGCTTTTGGAATTGAGATTTTCATAAATAATCTTGCCCTTGTCATGTGGACCGCTGATGTCAGAAAAGTGAAAGTACCGTATGGAGCTGCAAACTTTTCTATCGGTAACTACATCACCATCCCGACAATCCGCTTAATTGCATTCATACTGGTCATAATCATAAGCATTGCATTTTTTTACATCCTTAATAAAACCAACCTCGGTCGCTCTATAAGGGCCACTTCCCAGGACCTCGACGCTGCCCGGCTGGTAGGTGTAGACGTGGCCCGAACGTATTCAGTAACTTTCGGACTTGGTGTTGGTGCGGCAGGAGCAGCGGGAACACTGTGGGCAATTTTATTCCCCATAAGTCCCATGATGGGAGGTGTTCTTACACTGAAATCCTTTGTCGTAGTTATCATTGGTGGCCTTGGAAGTATGCTTGGACCGCTAATAGGAGGACTAACTCTTGGCGTAACAGAGGCTCTCGGATCAAACTGGTTCGGGTCCACCTACGAAAACTTGATAAGTTTTACCATCCTCGTACTTGTACTCATAATCAGGCCTAAGGGAATCTTAGGAGGGACGGATTAAGTATGAGAAAAGACATCCGAAATTTCCTCATATGCGGATTTATACTCGTAGTTGTGGCTATCTTTCCGTTTTTTGCAAATAACTTTATTATTCGTTTTGCCACAGATATTCTAATGTTTGCCATCATGGCAAGTGCTTGGAACATTATTGGTGGCTATACCGGGTATGCTTCCTTCGGCAACGTGGTGTTTTTCGGAATAGGAGCTTACATCACAGCCATATTGATGGAAAAAGCTGGGTTGAATTTTGCGGTTGCATTCCTGGGAGCAGGCCTTGGCTCAGCACTTTTCGCAATCCTGATAGGATTGCCCGTGTTGCGACTTCGCGGGCATTACTTCGCCATTGCTACACTGGGAGTAGCCGAGGCGATGAAGGCGCTTGTGCAGAACCTTGAGATAACCGAGGGTAACTCCGGCATTTACCTTCCCGTGCTCAACTTAAGCGTTAAAGCTCAATACTATTTCTTTTTTTACATGATGCTGGGAACTCTCGTATTGACCCTTCTCATCACTTACTTGATGCTAAACGCAAAGTTCGGTTATTCACTGATAGCCATCCGGGAAGATGAAGACGCAGCAAATTCTGTTGGAATTAATACTACCTATGCAAAGACCATGGCCTTTGCCTTGAGCGGCCTTTTTACCGGGTTTGCTGGAAGCATATATGCATTCCAGCAAGCATTTATAAAACCAGGGCCTGCTTTCACAGTTCACACCACGGTTAAGATGATTGTCATGGCAGTATTTGGAGGCATGGGAAAACTGTTCGGTCCGCTTTTGGGAGCTTTCAGCATTGAAATAATATCCGAAATACTCTCCAATTATTTCCTTGTGGCACACACGCTCTTCTTTGGTATCGTGGTAATCCTAGCCATTGTTTTTACTCCCAAGGGAATTATTGACCTAATCACGCAAAGAAAGTTCGGGATTGCTTACTTTTTACAGAACATTCGTGAGCATCGTATTTGAGGAACAAGAAGGTACTACCAATGACCATACTGGAGGGAAAAAACATAACCAAGAGATTTGCAGGGTTGACCGCGGTAAACAAGGTTAACTTTAAGCTTGAAAAAGGCGAAATTCTTGGGCTTATAGGCCCAAACGGTGCCGGTAAAACCACGCTTGTAAACGTAATTGCGGGTACATACCCACCCACGGAAGGAGAAGTATACTTCGAAGGTAATAATATTTCGGGATTAAAACCTTACAAGATAGGCCGAATGGGAATCGCACGCACTTTTCAAATAGTCCGACCTTTCCCCGGGATGACGGTCAAGGAAAACGCCTCGGTGGGAGCTATGTTCGGAGCGAAAGGGAAAGACCGCACCGCCAAGGAGGCGATAAAAGTGGCAGAGGAAATTCTCGAATTCGTAGGTCTTGGAGAACAAATGAACGTCAAGGCCGACCAGTTAAACGTAGCTTCGAGAAAACGCCTTGAAGTGGCTAAAGCCCTTGCTATGAGCCCGAAGGTAATTCTTTTCGATGAAGTGATGGCAGGGCTTAACTATGCAGAGATAGACCAGGCCATTGAGTTGATAAAAAAAATCAGGAATACCGGAATCACAATTCTAATAATAGAACATGTCATGAGAGTTATAAAAAGGGTCTGCGACCGCATTTTTGTACTTCATCACGGGGAGAAAATTGCCGACGGTGCCCCCGAAGAGGTTCTAAATGACGAAAACGTGATCAAGGCTTACCTGGGAAAAAGATACAAGGAGTTAATCACGTAGGAGGAAAAACATTGTTACTCGAAATCAGAGACCTTGACGTAGGTTACGGCGATATACAAGTTCTCTGGGATGTTAGCATAAAAATAGAAGAAAAGCAGATTGTTGCGTTAGTAGGTTCAAATGGGGCTGGCAAATCCACGCTACTGAGAACTATTTCAGGCCTCCTTTCCCCTTATAAGGGATCAATCATTTTTGACGGAGAAGACATTACCAATTGTCCGTCGAAGGAGATTGTTGCAAGGGGAATTATACACGTGCCCGAAGGAAGAAGGTTGTTTCCGGATATGAGCGTGGAAGAAAACCTGATCATGGGTGCGTTCAGACGAAAAAAGTCCAAGGATATAACGCCCGCGCTTGACAACGTTTACGAACTTTTCCCCAGGCTGAAGGAACGCCGGAATCAGAAGGCTGGTAGCCTTTCCGGCGGAGAACAACAAATGTGCGCCATCGCGCGGGGCCTTATGGGAGATCCTCGACTCATAATTATCGATGAAATGTCTCTTGGTTTGGCACCTCTTATCGTTGATAATTTGATTGAAATCGTAAAAGAGATAAACGAGCAGGGCACAGCTGTGCTACTTGTTGAACAGGACGTACAACTTGCTCTTGATAACTCTCACTACGGTTACGTGCTTTCCACCGGGAGGTTGGCAATGGAAGGACCTTCCAAGGAATTGTTACAAAACAAGGAAATTAAGGAAGTTTATTTAGGCTTGTAGAGCTTCCTGCGTTTTTGGAAATGTCTTTTGCATCACAATCCAAGATAGCCCTGGGTAAGCGCCTCCGTTCCTGCCCAAAGGTATATTCATTGGGGGTTAAGCTAGACCCTGAACTATATCCGCCGGAACACTTCGAACTTCTAAGACAAGCTCCACAGGTTTATTATCCAACACACCATTACGAAGATGTCCTGAATGCCATGGGGAAGAAAACTTTTCCCAGAAACTACTACCATTTCCTGGGAAACAAGATCAAGCAAACAGAACTCTTTACTATACTTGAGATCCCTCACCCTCGCACACAGATATATTACGGAAGAAAGCGAAGGGAAAAAATTCTCCGTGATTTTGAATTCCCGTTTGTAGCCAAGATACCAGTCGGGTCATCCCAAGGAAGAGGGGTCTTTCTAATAAAAAACGGTAACGATCTTGATGTTTACTTGAACGAAGCTCACCCCGCATACATTCAGGAATATCTCCTGTTTGACCGTGATTTGAGGGTTGTCGTAATCGGTGGCGAAATTATTCATGCTTACTGGAGGATTGGCAGAGACGGGGATTTCAGGCACAACGTTTCCCAGGGTGCGGATATTTCTTTTGATGATATCCCGGAAGCGGCCCTGATATTCGCACTGGAAATTGCACAGCGTTGTGGTTTTGACGAAGTTGGGCTTGACATCTGCCAGGTAAATGACAGATTTTACGTCTTAGAAGCTAACATGGTATTCGGTCTGGTTGGTTTTCGTTTGGCTAACAAAGACATTCATGCTAGTCTTTGCGAACTGGCCATGAGAGATGCCATTTGAAAAACAAATTCCATAACAGAGGAGGATTAGGGAACATGGATTTAGGATTGAAAGACAAGGTAGCCGTGGTTGCAGGCGGTAGCATGGGATTGGGAAAAGCTGTTGCCCTTGAACTTTCAAGGGAAGGTGCAAAGGTAGCCATTGGGGCGCTGGATGATCCCGAGCTTCCCAAGGCCGCGGAAGAGATTAAGAAGGAAACGGGCGGAGAAGTAATTGCTATTCCTGTAGACGTTACCATACCGGAGCAGGCGAAAAATTTTGTCAGGAAAGCTATCGAACACTACGGAACCATTGATATTCTCGTAAACAATGCAGGTGGCCCACCCGCGGCAACGTTCCTTGATATTGATGACGACCTGTGGATCTTCGGTTTCAAGTTAAATCTTATGAGTACCATATTGATGACCCGGGAAGCTGTCCCGGTCATGAAAGAAAAAAGGTGGGGAAGAATAATCAACATGACATCTGTCGCGGTAAAACAGCCCATCGATGGATTGATCCTATCAAATACGATGCGAAGCGGTGTGGTGGGAATGGCCAAAACACTGTCCAATGAACTTGCGCCTTACAACGTTACGGTAAATAACGTTTGCCCGGGATACACCATGACAGACCGTGTAAGGAAGCTTGCGGAAGTCACAGCCGAAAAAGAGGGAACAACCCCCCAGGAGATTATCAAAAGATGGGAATCAACCATTCCCATGGGAAGACTTGGAACTCCTCAAGAATTTGCAAATCTGGTTACGTTCCTGGCATCAGAGAGATCAAGCTACATTACAGGTGCATCTATCCAAATAGACGGGGGGTACTACAAAGGGATTATGTGAACAATCAAGGACGGGGGTAGACCATGAAAAATCGGTATGCAAAAATATCTTCGGTGGGTAGGTTTCTGCCCGAACGCCGATTGACCAATTTTGACCTTGAAAAAATGGTGGATACCAGCAACCAGTGGATACTCGAGCGGACGGGAATTAGAGAAAGAAGAATACTTGACAAAGGGCTCGGGAATTCTTACATGGCTACCCGTGCTGCAAGGGAAGCCCTGGAGCGGGCTAACGTTGATGCCAGTGAGGTTGATGCCATCATCGTGGGAACGGTAACTCCGGACATGTTTTTCCCTTCCACGGCGTGTCTCGTTCAAAAAGGTATCGGTGCCACCAAGGCATGGGGATTTGACCTGTCCGCGGGATGCGCCGGCTTTGTTTTTTCGTTAACCACGGGAGCACAATTCATAGAATCAGGCCGATATGACAAGGTGCTCGTTATCGGAAGCGATGTGATGAGCACAATAATCGACTACGAAGATCGTAATACCTGTGTGCTTTTCGGAGACGGTGCTGGAGCAGTACTGCTGGAACCCTCCGATGAACCGGGTTACGGAATTATTGATTATATCCAGAGAATCGACGGCATTGGAGAAGACTTCCTTCACATGAAAGCCGGGGGTAGTAGGAAGCCCGCCAGCCTTGAAACCGTCAAAAACAAGGAACATTATGTTTACCAAGAAGGACGACAGGTATTTAAGTACGCGGTTTCAGAAATGGCTGACGTAGCTGTGGAAATTATGAAGAAACATGATTTAACCGGAGAAGACCTTGCTCTTTTTATACCTCACCAGGCAAACATAAGAATTATAGAAGCGTGTGCAAGAAGAATGAAGCTGGACCCCGCAAAGGTCATCATAAACATTGACAAGTACGCAAACACCACGGCAGCTACAATACCCTTGTGTATTTACGAAGCGGTAGTAGAAAAAAATCAACTTAAAAAGGGTGACAACGTTGTCATTTCTGCTTTCGGTGCAGGTTTTTGCTGGGGAAGTGTACTCATAAAGTGGATATGAACATCTACCACGAAAGAGTGGGAAATGCGGTATCAAGGTTCGTTTAAAAGCACCTGATTGAGCAGTTCGATCATATTTTCAACCTGGTATGGCTTGGCCATTACGCCCCGGAAGCCGTACGACCTGTAGTTGGACATCACCGGATCGTTGGAGTAGCCGCTTGAAACAATTGCTTTAATCCCGGGATCAATTTCACGAAGATGTTTCATTGTTTCCACGCCCCCCATGGCCCCGGGAACCGTCAGGTCAAGTATCACAGCATCGAAGGGCACCCCCGTTGCGTGAGCTTCGGCATAAAGCTCAAGTGCTCTTTCACCGTTCTCAGCAAGTTCAACCTGGTACCCATTTCTTGCAAGCAGCTCGCTGACCACATCTCTAACCATTTTATCATCATCCATTACCAAAATTCGACCACTCCCCCGTGGCACGTTTAACTTTTTCTTTTCTGGGAGAGACAGTTTTCCCGATGAGGCGGGCAAAAAAACCTCGAACACAGCGCCTTTTTCTGTACCGGCTTTTGCCAGGATGTAACCACCATGCCTTTTGACAATGGAATATGTAATGGCCAACCCGAGACCAGTACCTTCCGGCTTGGTAGTAAAATACGGATCAAATATCTTTTGGAGACTTTCTTCAGGTATACCCACTCCCTCATCTTTAACCGATATTTTAATGTACCTACCGCTGGCCAGAGGGTAGTTGGCAGTAGAATCCACTTCGACATTCTCAGCGGATATAGTTACTATTCCCCCTCCAGGCATTGCCTGGGCAGAGTTTAGTACAAGATTGTGAATCACCTGGTTAATTTGCCCGGGATCAACTTCAACGAGCCACAGTTCGTCCGGCAAATAATACTCACACTTGCTCTTTGAACCTCGAAGAGCAAACTCCACCGACGAACGTATAATTTCAGCTACAGAGGTCGTTTTCTTAATAGGAGAACCACCCTTCGAAAACGTCAGAAGTTGTTGCGTAAGCTCACTGGCTCTCAACGACGCTTCCTCGGCCTGAGCCAATACCTTGTAACATGATGAATCCTCTCCAAGAGCCGTTTTCGCCAGGGATATATTCCCCATGATGGCAGATAGTATGTTATTGAAGTCGTGAGCAATTCCACCCGCCAGTAACCCGATTGATTCTAGTTTCTGAGCCTGTTGTAGATGCTCCTCTAACTTTTTCTCTTCGGTGATATCCCTGACAAAACAGAGTACCGCCGGCTTACCTTCCCAGTTTATCTTAACAGCATTGATCTGCCCCCACAAAATCTCGCCCGTTTTCTTCAATACGCGGAAACTATACATACTTAGTGGATCCTCACCTTTCAGCCTTCTCAAGTAACGGTTCATGACCATGTCTCTATCGTCAGGATGCAAATGGTCACGGAAAGGTATAGTCGCCATTTCCCCCGCTGAGTATCCCATTAACTCCTCGGTTCTCTTGTTGTGGAACTTGATGTAACCGTCCTGAACTATAAAAATCGTGTCGATGGCATTTTCAACTAGAAGCCTGTACTTTTCTTCGGATTCTTTTAACGCTGCTGATATTTTCTTTCTTTCCGCTACTTCTTTTTCCAGATCCCTGTTTGTTTCCTCAAGTTGGATAGTTCTCGCCTTTACAAGGTCGGCAAATTCCTCTTTTAACTCAACGAGCTTTCCCCGCGTGGTATGAACCTGGTTTGCTATTATGAAAAGGACACATGTGAATATACAGTTCATTATCCCCATTGCAAGGTGGATATCATCATTGAGCATAAAAAACCGGACAGTTATGGGAGCTAATAGCGGAACGCTGAACGAATAGAAAACCGACATAAAAGAAGACAGAACTCCGGCAGCACCTGCCATTAGACCACCGAGAACAAAGGCAATAAAAACCTGATGTGGTATACTATCGTGCGGAAAAAGAAAAACACCGGTGCTCCCCCAGGTCAATCCTGACAGGAATATCCCTACGGTAAATAACCTAAGCCAGTAGTCTACCCTGCTTGCCTTGTTTTCATCTGCCTTGAATCTGGCAATCAAAAAGTATCTGCAAACAGCAAGTATCAAGGTAAACAACAACCATCCCAGTATAACCCGTCCGTCAATTACCTTTCGCAAGGTGAAGGAGAGCACCAGTGCACAAACAAGGGTTGCCCATATACCTGCAGGTGCCTGCATGTAGAGGTGCTTGAGCAACTCAAGCTTAATCTTTTCTTTCATTTGCCGTTCTCCTCGCACTCACTTATCCCTTCCCCATCCTCCACCGCCAGGAGTTTTAATAATTATTTCTTCTCCCTTATCAAACTTGCGGCGAAATTTACCGGGCATTTCCATTTCTTTACCTTCTTTCACCACGATATTTTTTCCTTTCTTTCCCGGGTGACCACCGGCAAGAGGATAAGGCGGAAATTTTCTCCTTTCAGATAAAACAGTTACCTGGGCATCATCGAGAAATTTAATTCTTCGAATGATACCGTTTCCGCCTTTAAACTGTCCCCTACCCCCTGAATTCTTCCTGATCTTATACTCCGTAACGAGAAACGGATACGTATATTCAAGGGCTTCCACAGGTGTATTCATGGTATTTGTCATATGGGAATGAACAGCATCAGCACCATGTCGTCCCGGAGCCGCCCCCATTCCTCCACCTATTGTTTCATAGTAGGAAAAATGACGGCCGGTTTTGTGGTCAATTCCCCCTATGGAGATATTGTTCATGGTACCCTGGCTGGCAGCAGGAATTTTTTCGGGCAAGGCCCGTGAAAATGCTCCAAGCAAAACATCCACGATCCTTTGCGAAGTTTCAACATTTCCAGCGGCAACGGCGGCCGGATACCTTGCATCCACCACGGAAGCGGGCTTTGTAATTACCCTGACCGGTCTCATACACCCGGCATTGGCGGACACATCTACATCTATCAAACTTCTTATTACATAGAGCACACATGATAAAGTAATTGCGTACACGGCATTTACAGATCCTGAGACTTGAGCACTGCTATCCGTAAAGTCTATCTCAAGCGAACTACCTTTGACAGTTACCACCACCCCTATTTTTATGGGCCGATCATCTATTCCATCATCGTCAAGATAGTCACAAAAGACATAACGTCCATCC
>Ga0256841_1001435_pt1 | contig 20749 bp, 13 predicted proteins | sample 356308metaG_FD_185971 | JGI IMG/M metagenome (GOLD analysis project Ga0256841, IMG submission 185971) | Hydrothermal vent microbial communities from Mid Atlantic Ridge, Atlantic Ocean - 356-308 | ecosystem: Environmental > Aquatic > Marine > Hydrothermal vents | place: Atlantic Ocean: Mid... | reverse complement strand
AACTGCTTTTTTGCAGTTCTGGGAGAGGTAAAATACAAAATTTCGGTTTTTGACATTCATGTTAAAATGAAACCAGCGAAATACCCCTATGGCTTTGCCTCGGGGATAGTTGGTTTTAAGAAATTTTTTATTTTTGTTAGTAATTTTTAAGTAAGTAAAACACTATTTTAAAAGTGTTATCGTTTAACTAAAAAAATAAAACGATGGCTTTTCACAAATTTTTACTATTGATTCTTTCCTTTTTTTTATTTTCATGCCAGTCTTCTTCTGACGAAATACTTCCTCAAAATCAGGTGATTGCTAAATTTACGCCTGAGCTGACTTTTGATTGGGATTTGCGCAGTGATTTACCAACAAATTCGCAATATAGTTCTGAAGTGGTTGACATTGACGCTTTTGACAATTCGGCAGCCTTAGTTGCCAAACTTCAAGAGCAAGGAAAAAAAGTAATCGCCTATATATCAGTAGGCTCAGTAGAGAGTTGGCGTGCTGATGCCTCAGATTTTCCGGCTTCTATCATAGGCAACAATTATGACGGTTGGGACGGTGAGAAGTTTTTGGATATCAGAAGAATTGATTTATTGGCGCCCATTATGAGAGCGCGTTTAGATATGATAAAGGCCAAAGGATTTGATGCTGTTGAGCCCGATAATATCGATTCGTATACCAACAATACAGGTTTTGATATTACCGAGCAAGACGTTATCAATTATTGTAAATGGTTAGCAGAAGAAGCCCATAGCAGAGGGCTTTCTATAGGCCAAAAAAATGCTTCTGAATTGGCTCCTCAATTAGTAGGAACTTTTGATTGGATTTTGCTGGAAGGCGCTTTTCAAGAAGGTATCGAAGACGAAGCAAAAGTTTATATCACAAATAATAAAGCGGTATTTGCCACAGAATATGACGATGTAATGACCGTTTCTGAATTTCAAAATACAGTTTGCCCGAAAGCGGCAACGTTACGTTATTCGGCTATTTTTAAACATCGTGAATTGGATGGGTATCAGGTTACTTGCAATTAATGATTTCCTTTAAACATAGGTGGTTTTCTGTGTTTAGTACCCTGTTCATAACTATATGCCAACCGAATTAATGTTGGTTCACTGTACATTCTGCCTAAAAATTGTAATCCGGCGGGTAGGTCTTCACTGGTAAACCCCATTGGTACGGTAAATGCCGGTTGCCCCGTATGAGGGGCAATAACCTGATTGTTGTCTCCTAAATATTCTTCTTCAAATTTATCAATATGTGCCGGTTTGTTATTCCACGTAGGATAGATGATAGCATCCAATTGTAAGCTGTCCATTTGTTTTTCAATAGCCTTTCTAAAAGCAATACGCCGAATATCTCTGTAAGGGTCTTCACAAGGCACATCCGTATTTTTTTCCCTCCCTGAATTTTTGGAAAAGAAGTCCAATACTTTTTTTGCATATGCCGATTTTGTACCGATACGAATAATATCTTCCAGTGTTTGTATTGTATCACGATGAACATAAGTTGTCAGGTAGGTCTCAATATCTTGCCTGAAATTAGCACACCATTGATCGGTTTTCAAACTGTCAAAATCACGTACATAAATATTTGTTACCGTTGCCCCCAAACGTTGTAAATCGCGTATAGATTTTTCAAACAAGGCTTTTATTTCGGGGTCGGGATAAGCCTCACTCAATTGCCTGAAAACGCCAATAGTGGCACCTTGCAAGCCGTCTTTTTTTAAATATTGGCGATAGTTTTTTTGAACTTTTCCTTTTCCGTATTCGGTCATGGTATCGTGAGCATCGTATCCGGCAATGACTTCCAACACGCGAGTGGCATCTTCTACCGTTCGGCACATCGGGCCAGCCACATCATTACGCATATATAAAGGAATGATACCGCTTCGGCTTACTAATCCCAATGTTGTTCGAAAACCTACCAACGCATTGTGTGAGGATGGTCCTCGTATCGAATTTCCGGTATCGGTACCCAATCCTATAGTACCAAAATTAGCGGCAATACCTGCTCCGGTACCACCGCTAGAACCTGCCGGAACATAGTCTAAATGATACGGATTTCGAGTAGTGCCATGCGTAGAGCTTTTAGTATGTTTGGCGCTGAATGCCCATTCTGCCATATTGGTTTTGGCAATAATAATGGCGCCGGCATCTATCAATTGTTGCACTACAAAAGCATTGCTATCGGGTATAAAATCTTGTAAAGCTAAGGCTCCGGCGGTAGTGGGCATTCCCTTAGTATTATAATTATCTTTTACCAGAAGCGGAATTCCGTGTAAGGGCCGCAACTTGCCCGTTTTGGCAAATTCTTCGTCGAGTTTTTTAGCCGTTGCCAGGGCATTTGGGTTGATAAAACTAATGGCATTGGTCTTTCCGTCTAAGCTATCTATCCTTTTTAAATAAGCCTTGACGAGTTGAACTGCTGTATAATCACCCTGTTGATAAGCTTTATGGATTTGATCGATAGTCAATTCTTCAATATTGAGGTTTGGATTTTTTGCTTTAGGCCGATTGCAACTCCATAAAATAAGGGATAGCAATAGTAGGGTATAAATTTTATTCATTTTTATATTATTTAAACTCAGGTGCTATTAATGTAAAAGTCGCATAATTTTATAAATTAGTGAAAAGGCAAGTTATGCAAATCTACATTACCGCCTGATAGTATTAAGCCTATCTTTTTATGTTTAAATGTATCTTTTGATTTCAATACGGCTGCCAAAGCAACGGCACTTGAGGGTTCAACGATAATTTTCATTCGTTCCCAAATTAGCTGCATGGCCTCCACAATTTCTCCTTCGTTTACCCTAATAATTTTTTCAACATGATTGTTGATGATATTAAACGTAATATCACCCAATGAAGTTTTGAGTCCGTCAGCAATAGTTTCAATAGTTGAATTTTGTTGAATAGTACCACTTTCTAATGAGCGATAGGCATTATCAACATTGAATGGTTCGGCTCCGATAACCTTACAATTAGTACTGAATGCCAGTGCACTTAAGGCGATGCCTGAGATTAATCCACCGCCACCAACAGGAACAACAATAGCATCTAATTCAGGATACTCTTCGAGTAATTCTTTTCCTGCCGAAGCATTGCCTAAAATAACATTAAAATCATTAAAAGGATGCACAAAGGTAGCTCCTTTTTCTTGTTGGATATCGGCTGCGGTACGTTGCCGGGCTTCGAGGGTGGGTTTGCATTCGGTAATGATTCCCCCATAGCTTTCAACGGCTTTTTTCTTTACATCAGGGGCGTCTTCAGGCATCACAATATAGGCTCGAATGTTTAATTTTTTAGCTGCTAAAGCCAAGGCTTGGGCAAAATTACCCGAAGAATGTGTTACCACACCTTGTTGTTTTTGTGTATCACTCAACTGTAAAATGGCATTCGTAGCCCCACGCATTTTAAAAGCGCCCATTTTTTGAAAGTTTTCGCATTTAAAGAATAGCGTTGCACCGGATATTTCATCGATTAATCGTGAGGTGAATACCGGAGTGCGGTGAATATACGGCGAAATACGTTGATGGCTTTGTATGATGTCTTCTTTAATTTCCATAAAATTAATGGCCTTTATAAGCTTTTACACCAGCTTTTATAGCTATCGGCAAGTCATTTTCGTGTGGTGGAATTGGGCATGAGTATTTATGATTATAGGCACAATACGGATTGTAAGCCTTGTTAAAATCAATAATGATGGTATCGTCTTTTGGGATTTCTAAATCAATATACCTACCGCCTCCGTAACTCTCGCTGCCATTGGTTTTATCTGTAAAAGGAAGGAATAGATAATTCTTGTATTGGTCGGTTAATTTGAGTTTTAAATTTTGATACACATTTAATGTAAGAGCAGTATCTTTCAAGGTAAAATGAACTTCTCCGTACTTTACTTCAATTGATTTTCTAGAGGTTGTAGTGGTCATTTCAAACGGTTCTTCATCCGGAGTTCTAATAAACTTAGCAGTAACCTTATACGTTGAATCTATAGGGAAAAAATCTAAAGCCTTGAAATTTTTTAAGCCTTCTTTAGTCAATGGTGAAGTAGCCTCGTCTGCATATTCTTTATTCAATTGGTATTGAAAGTCTTTGACCGAAGCTGTATAGTCATCAAAGATTTCTTTTTTTTTAGAACAGGCTGTTAATGAGATTAGTAATAATAGTATCCTAAATTTTTGCATTGAAGTATGGTGTAAGTAAAATATAAGTCATTAAAAAGGTAAAGTTAAAAATATTTAGTAGTTTTGACTAGACAAAAAAATAATAATGAAACGTTTTACGAGAAATAATGTCCAAATTTCATGTTATGTAAAGAACATGCCGGATATATATTTGTTGTAACTATGTAACTATAAAAAATAACAATATAAAAGAAGCCCGGCAATTTGCCGGGTTTTTTATTTTTATAAAAGAAAGAAATGGTAAAAAGAACAGTCAAAATATATAAAGATTCTTTTCGGGGTTTATCGCCTGAGATATGGTGGTTGGCATTGATAACTTTTATCAATAGGGCGGGTACGATGGTGATTCCGTTTTTATCATTGTATCTAACCGAAAAATTAGCATTTTCACTACCCCAAGTAGGTTGGATAATGAGTGCTTTTGGTGTAGGTTCGTTTTTGGGTTCTTGGCTAGGTGGAAAATTGACAGATAAAGTTGGGTATTACAAAGTCATGTTTTGGAGTTTGTTGCTAACAGGATTCTTATTTATTAGCTTACAGTATGTTACGACCTTTTGGGGTTTTATGGTTGCCATTTTTTTAATTATGACTGTTGCCGATACGTTTCGGCCGGCCATTTATGTATCGCTCAACGCTTATAGTAAACCCGAAAACCAAACCAGGTCATTGACATTGATACGGCTGGCCATCAATCTCGGATTTTCATTCGGGCCTTTTTTAGGGGGATTGATTATTGCCGGATTAGGTTATAGCGGATTGTTTTGGATAGACGGCATCACCTGTATTTTGGCCATCGTTGTCTTTAAATGGGTCTTGACAAATAAAGAATTTATCAGAAAAAAGAAAAAAACCAATGAAAGTAAAGCTGTAAGTACTTCTATTTTTAAGGATAAACCGTACTGGATTTTTTTGGCCATCGTTTTTTTAATGGGCTTTACTTTTATGCAATTATTTTCTACCATGCCCTTATTTTATAAAGATGTTCATGGTTTGACAGAAGTAGAAATAGGGTTATTGATGTCATTAAACGGCTTGCTTATTTTTTTAACAGAAATGCCTTTGATACATAAATTAGAAGGTGCTGCCATTGATAAAATTCAAATTATATTTTGGAGTTTATTGCTGTTTGCTGCGAGTTTTTTTGTGTTAAATATCCCGTTAGGAACAAGTGTTTTAGTGATAAGTATGCTTATTATAACCATTGGCGAAATGTTGGCATTTCCGTTTACCAATGCTTTTGCAATGACTAGGGCGGTTGAAGGCAAAGAAGGTTTGTATATGGCAATGTATACCATGGCATTTTCACTATCGACCATTTTTAGCGCCAAAACCGGTATGGAAGTGGTAGACCGATTTGGATTTGATGCCAATTGGTATTTGATGGGCTTTTTGAGTTTACTAGCGGTATTATTGAGCGCTTGGTTGAGGAGAGCACTTAGATAAATGTATTAAACCGTTACTATTTTGCCCATTCAGGATAGGTATCCAATACAATATTAAAGATAAAAGTGCCTAGGTAGTAGGTAGCCAATGTAACGATAATAATACCGATGATGTTGAGTACAAACCCGGTTTTTGACATGTCGATTACTTTGAGTCTATTGGTGCCGAAAACAATGGCATTGGGAGCCGTTGCCGACGGTAGCATAAAAGCCAAAGAAGCAGCAATTGTTGCCGGAAGCATAAATAACAATGGGTTCAATTCTACGCTCATGGCCAATCCTGCCAATATCGGTAAAAAGGTTTCTACGGTGGCTACATTTGAGGTGAGTTCGGTTAAAAAAGTAATCAAAAGTGTTACCATCAATACGATGATAAACGGATGTACGTCTTTTAACCAAACCAGCTGATCGCCAAACCATTGTGATAGGCCTGATTCTTTAAAACCACTCGCCAAAGCAAATCCGCCACCAAAAAGCAATATAATGCCCCACGGAATATCTTCGGCAGTTTTCCAATCCATGATAAATTGCCCTTTTTTCTTTTTAGAAGGAATTAAAAAAAGTAAGATTCCGATGACAATGGCTACGGTACCGTCATTTAAAAATTTCGGATTGCTAAATAAGTTTGACCAGCCTTTTACAGTAAATGAGCCTAGTATAATATCGGCTCTGGTAAACCACAATAATGCCAATAGTATAAAAAGAACGGCTAAGATTTTTTGTTCGAGTATCCAAGGCCCCAGTTGTTGGTATTCATTTTTTATTGTAGAATTGTCTATGGAGATCCATTCAGCCGAATCTTTTTTTACAAAAACAAAGTACAGGTATCCGAAAGTAATTAAAAATAAAATTACTACTATGGGAAAGGCGTAAAAAAACCAAGAGGCGAAAGAAATATCTGGCGCATTGGGAAAATAAATATTAAATATTCTAGCAAAAGACAGGTTAGGAGGCGTTCCTACTAAGGTTGAAATTCCACCAATAGAAGCACTATATGCCACTGCTAATAATAATCCAACGGCAAAGTGTTTGACATTTTCTTTGTGGTTTACTTCTTCTAATTTTAGGATGATAGAAGTCAAAATAGGAATCATCAGCATTGTGGTTGCCGTATTTGATATCCACATAGATAAAAAAGCGGTACTCAACATAAATCCCAACATTATTTTCGCCGGCGTATTGCCCACTACTAATAATAATTTTAGGGCAATACGTTTATGTAGGTTCCATTTTTGCATTGCCAGCGCAAATAAAAATCCGCCTAAAAAAAGAAAGATAATATGATTAAAATAATGCGAAGCTACTTCTTTGCCATTCATCACACCCAAAATAGGGAATAGAACAAAAGGCAATAATGAGGTTACCGCCAAAGGCACCACTTCGGTTACCCACCACAACGCCATTAAAATGGCAACGGCCAACGTATAGGTAATGATGGGCTTTTGCGGGTCTAACTCAACGAAAAAAACGATGTACAAAAACAATACGGGTGCCAACAGAAATACAAATTGTCGTATTTTTTGGCCTTTGGTTGAAATTTCTGCACTCATTATGACTAATAATTCAATCTACTTTTCTAAAACCGAAAACTCAATTGCCGAAGATGTAAATACAGTATGGGTTTGTGTTTTAAAATCTTCTTTTTTGGCTTTGTAAATGTTGGGTACAAAGGTTTGCGGATTTAAATCGATAAGCGGAAACCACGTACTTTGTACTTGCACTTGTAGTTTATGGCCTTTCTTAAACGTGTGAAAAACATCTTGTAACTTGATAGTAACGTTTGTGGGTTTATTAGGGATAAAAGGTTCGGGCTTTGAAAAGCTATTTCTAAATTTACCTCGCATTACTTCGCTACGTACCATCAAATGATAATTGCCCATTTTTAAATGGTCTTGTAAAACACCTTCTTCTAAGGCTTGCGCGTCAGAAGGATGTACGTCTATTATTTTTACAATCCAATCCGCATCGGTACCTGTGGTGGCTACTTTTAATTTGGCCAGTATATCTCCTGCCAAGGTTAAGTCTTCTGTTAAAACACCGGTTTCAAAAACCAATACATCAGGCCTTCTGGCGGCAAAACGCTGGTCATCAGTCATATATTTTCTAGGCGTAAACCCGGGGGCTTTGATATCTTCAGAATACGGTACAGGATGTTTGATATCGCTAATAAATTTAATGGCTTTGGTAGCTTTTTTATCGGGTGTTAATTGTTGATTTTCTGATAAATACATTGTTTTTTTTACGGTTCCTTCAGGCGGCCATTGGTTGTATGTTTTCCATTTTTTTAGCCCTGTATCAAAAACATAGGCTTCGGGCAATCCCGAATTTTGCGTACCGTCATTTTTTAAGAAATGATTGAAAAATTTAGTTTCAATTTTTTCTTGGAAGAACTCTGATATAGAATCGCCAAAATAATAATTGCCAATGATATTTTTACCTTTGGTTCGTGCCCATGCCCCGTGGTCCCAAGGGCCAAAAACCATCGTATTGTAATTTTTAGGATTGTATTCTTCAATGGTTTTATAGGTTTCTAAAGGGCCGTATAAATCTTCGGCATCAAACCAGCCGCCAACAATCATTGTTGCCACCGATGGTTTGATACTTTTTAGATGTTGAATAATGCCTTTACTTTGCCAAACACTATCATAATTAGGATGGTTTATCAATTCTTTCCAAAAGAAATCATCGATGTTATCGTCATTTTTTAGAGACGGATTATCAACATTTTCATATTGATAGTATTTGTTTAAATTACTGATAGGCTCGGCATCTAAATAGAATTGATATTGGTCTTGGGTTTTTAAATCGGGTAATTTATACCAAGCAGCATCGGTAGGTTTGTTTTTTGGGGTTCCAAAAAGTGCCGTCGCCCTAAAATAGCTCAATAAATAGGCTCCGTTATGGTGAAAGTCATCAAAAAAGAAATCGCCGATACAGGCTTGGGGAGAAGCGGCTTTTAAAGCCGGGTGTGCGTCAATGGTAGAATAGGTAGTGTAAAATCCGGGATAGGAGATTCCCCAAGTACCCACATTACCATTGTTATTTTCTACATTTTTCACCAACCAATCAATGGTATCATAGGTGTCAGAACTTTCGTCAATATCTTTATTTGATTTTTTATTGGGGATATACGCCCTCATATTGTCATAGGTACCTTCACTCATCCAACGCCCTCGAACATCTTGATATACAATAATATTCCCTTCTTTCATCAAATGGATATTAGGTCCTATTTTTTCGGGAAACGAATCTTTGCCATAAGGCTGGCAGCTATATGGTGTACGTTTTAATAAAATAGGATATTTTTTACTTTTGTCTTTCGGGGTGTAAATAGCAGTGAATAATTTAATGCTATCACGCATGGTAATGGTTACTTCTGTCTTGTCATAATGGTCTTGTACATAGGTATCGGTTTTTTTTGCTGTTTTAGCAGTAGTTGTTTTATTACAAGCGATGACAGAAAGGCTTATAAAAAGTAACAATGTCAATTTTAGGGGAAATTGCTTCATATTTTAAAAGATTATTTAGGGTAAAGCTACGAAAGAAAATGGAAAAATTACATTCTTAAAAATTTTATTCCAAGAGTTTCATAACCGAGAGGCTTTTAAAATGCGATGCCTAGGGTGTCAAATTCAACACTAGAATCGTGATTGTCAAAAGAATCTTAGGTGCAAAAAAAATATTTTTTCTTGGGCTATTTGAAGGTATTCGTTAAATTTTTCTATGGAGGTAGATGTATGAAAGCCCATAATGGGCATTTGGCAAGCAATGGTCATTACCCATCGGAATAATTAAATGACTGAACCAAAGGTTCTTGAAAAAATTTAAACAGATGAAAAAATTAAATTTTCATACTTCTTTTAACCCTTCCAGCGTTTCAAACGCCGGAAGGTTTGCAGGATAACCAATTCATTTACATATTTCTACGGTATTGCCCACCTACCTCAAATAGGGCTTCGGTAATTTGTCCTAAAGAGCAAACTTTGGTGGCTTCCATCAATTGCTCGAAAATATTTTCATTTAAGATGGCTTTTTCTTGTAGTATGCGCAATTGCTCAGTGGCTTTTTTGGCATTGCCTTTTTGTAGGTTTTGTACTATCTTAATTTGATATTGTTTTTCTTCTTCGGTGGCTCTGATAACTTCTTTAGGGACGATAGTAGGCGAGCCTTTACTGCTTAAAAAGGTGTTGACACCGATGATAGGAAATTCGCCGGTATGTTTCAAGGTTTCGTAATATAAACTTTCTTCTTGAATTTTTGACCGTTGGTACATGGTTTCCATAGCACCTAACACGCCGCCGCGTTCTGTAATTCTATCAAATTCAGCCAATACGGCTTCTTCTACCAAATCAGTTAATTCTTCAATGATAAAAGCACCTTGAATGGGATTTTCATTTTTTGCCAATCCTAATTCTTTGTTGATAATCAATTGGATGGCCATGGCCCTCCGTACCGATTCTTCGGTGGGGGTGGTAATGGCTTCATCATAAGCATTGGTATGTAGTGAATTGCAATTGTCATAAATGGCATAGAGTGCCTGCAAGGTGGTTCGGATATCATTAAAGTCAATTTCTTGTGCGTGTAACGAACGTCCTGAAGTTTGAATATGGTATTTTAGCATTTGTGCCCGGCTATTGGCACCGTATTTTAGTTTCATGGCTTTGGCCCATATTTTACGGGCTACTCTTCCTATCACAGCATATTCGGGGTCAACTCCGTTTGAAAAAAAGAAAGAGAGGTTAGGGCCGAATTTATTGATATCCATTCCTCGTGACAGATAATATTCCACGTAAGTAAATCCATTAGACAAGGTAAATGCCAATTGTGAAATCGGATTGGCACCGGCTTCGGCAATATGGTATCCTGAGATTGAAACCGAATAAAAATTGCGGACTTTGTGTTTAATAAAATATTCTTGTACATCGCCCATCAACCGTAAAGCGAATTCTGTAGAGAAAATACAGGTATTTTGTGCTTGGTCTTCTTTTAAAATATCGGCTTGTACGGTACCCCGTACTTTGGTGATGGTTTCGGCTTTTATTTTTTGATAAATATCATTAGGCAATACTTCGTCGCCGGTTACGCCGAGTAGTAGCAGTCCTAATCCATTGTTGCCTTCGGGGAGTTCTCCTTGGTATGCCGGCCTTTCAATGCCTTTCTTTTTATAGATAGCGGCAATCTTTTTTTCAATGTCTTTTTCCAATCCGTTTTCACGGATGTATTTCTCACATTCTTGGTCGATAGCAGCATTCATAAAAAATCCGAGCATCATCGGTGCCGGGCCGTTAATGGTCATCGAAACCGAAGTCATCGGGTTAGTCAATTCAAATCCTGAATACAATTTTTTAGCATCGTCTAAACAGCAGATTGAAACTCCGGCATTCCCTATTTTTCCGTAAATATCAGGACGTACATCAGGGTCATTCCCGTAAAGGGTTACCGAATCAAAAGCCGTAGAAAGGCGTTTGGCATTCATATCTAAGCTCACATAATGAAACCGCCTGTTGGTACGTTCGGGGCCACCTTCACCGGCAAACATTCGGGTAGGGTCTTCCCCCGTGCGTTTGAAAGGATAGATACCCGAAGTATACGGAAACTCACCGGGAACATTTTCTTGTAGCCTCCAATAGAGTATATCACCCCAGGCCTTGTAGGTTGGCAAGGCAATTTTAGGGATTTGTAAGTGTGATAATGACTCAGTATAGGTTTGAATATTAATTTCTTTATTACGGACTTTAAAAGTATACACCGCATTTCTATAAGATTGTTTGAGTGTGTTCCAATGTGTTATGATTTCCCAATGGTGTGGGTTTAAATCCATTTTTATACGATCAAACTCTTTTTTTAAAGCCTTGATAATAAAATTATTATCACCATCGGTGTCCTCAATAATTTTATCAATTTGGTTATCTAAATTTTCTGATTCATTTAAAGTGACACCTGAAAAAGATTCGATAGTTTTAAAAATTCCGTATAACTTTTGAGCTATTTCTTTTTGTTCTAAACACGATTTGGCATAGGCTCTGTTATTTTCTGTTATTTCTGACAGATACCGTGTTCTATTTGGGGGTATGATAAACTGTTTTTCTGATTGTTCTTCTGAAAGATTAAATGAACTTTTAAAATTGGCACCTGTTTTTTGATTAATCTTTTCAAGTAATACATTGTAGAGTGTATTGGCTCCCGGATCATTAAACTGCGAGGCGATGGTGCCATACACCGGCATTTCATCGATGTTTTTATCCCATAAATTATGGTTTCGCTGGTATTGTTTTTTTACATCGCGCAATGCATCTAAAGCTCCGCGTTTGTCAAATTTATTGAGGGCAATGACATCGGCAAAATCAATCATATCAATTTTTTCCAATTGGGTAGCAGCTCCGTATTCAGGTGTCATTACATATAGTGAAACGTCAGAATGGTCTAAAATTTCGGTATCTGATTGGCCGATTCCTGAGGTTTCTAAGATAATCAAATCGTAAGCTGCCGCTTTTAAGATATCAATGGCGTCACTAACGTGTTTTGAAAGTGCTAAATTTGACTGGCGCGTTGCCAGTGAGCGCATGTAAACACGTTCGTTTTTGATGGCATTCATCCGTATACGGTCTCCTAATAAGGCACCACCGGTTTTCCTTTTTGATGGGTCAACCGAAACAATGGCAATGGTTTTATCATTAAAATCTGCCAAATAGCGCCGTACCAATTCGTCTACTAGTGACGATTTACCCGAACCTCCGGTACCGGTAATACCGAGAATAGGGACTTTGCCGGTTTCAACTGGGCAGTTGCCTGTAGCAGCAAAGGTACTATTAGAGATACGTATAAACTCTTCGGGTTTGTTTTCGGCAATACTAATCAATCTTGCTATGGTGTTGGTATCTTTTTTTTTGAGTAGGGAACAAACTTTTTTTTCATTTTGAAGGGTAGGGGTCGGGCTGTCACATTTTTCAATCATATCATTAATCATTCCTTGTAGGCCCATCGTACGGCCGTCGTCAGGTGTGTATATCCTTGTAATTCCGTAATTCATCAAATCTTCTATTTCTTCAGGAAGGATAACTCCGCCGCCGCCGCCAAAAATTTTTATTTGCGATGCCCCTTTTTCTTGGAGCAGGTCGTACATATATTTAAAATATTCATTGTGGCCGCCTTGATATGAAGTCATTGCAATGGCATTGGCATCTTCTTGTATAGCCGTATTTACCACTTCTTCGACGCTACGGTCATGCCCTAAGTGTATCACTTCAACACCGGTAGCTTGAATAATTCTGCGCATGATATTAATGGCGGCATCATGACCGTCAAAAAGAGAAGCAGCAGTAACGATTCTAATTTTATGTTGAGGAATATATGGTTGAATGTGCTCCATAATTAATAAAGAGATTTTATGGCGCAATTTACGATTATAATATGGTTTATTTTCTATGGAAGTATTTTAAAAACGTCCAAAATTTCCGATTTTCTAAATAATAAAGGTTCTCTTCATTTTTGTAGGCTTCTTTTTCGAAACTGATGTTGTGATATGCCCGGTTCCAATTTCTAAAACGGATGAGGTGTATTAAAAACTCAATGATATACCAGGTAAAGAAAAACACCCATAGTAGCTCTAATTGTTGCCTTAGGTGAATCTGTTCATGGTTTACTAATACTGAATTTGACGCCAATGACTTATTTTTTAGAAAAATAAACGGATAAATGGCCATGCCGTTATATTTTCTCGGAATTAAAAATTTTGATATTAAAATCATAGCAATTGTAAAGGTTACAAAGAATTATCGGTGTAATTTATACTGTAAACGTAAGCAATATATACTTTATAAAGTTTCGTTAAAAGCATTGTTTACATAGTAAACGCTTTAATTTATCAATAATTATATAAGTTTTTAATTAGTAGGTAGTTATGCGTATATTTTGGTTTGTGTGGGGTAAGATATTATCGGGATTTACTGTTTTTCAACGTTTTAACATAAGATTAACGAGTGTTTTAACATAGAATTGACGATTGATTGTTATATCTTTATATTCTAATAATTCAAATAATTTACCTGAAAAATGAAGTCAGTAAGGATAATTTACATATTATTCTTGTTATTTTATGTCACTATTTTCGCAAAAGAAAATAGTGCTATTAAAACCAACACTTTTTATAAAGGAATTCAAATTGATAGTTCTCATTTAAGCAATCGGTTAAAGTTCAATAAAGGGTATGCTAATTCTATTATTAAATGGCATAAAAAAGCACTGGTTGAAGGTGTTCAGTTTTCTAATGATGATTTAAAGAGTATCTCCATTAGCTATGCATATTTAGAAAATGCGGCAAAGGCAAGTGAGTATTTAGAAAAATACATTAAACATTCTCATAAAATTAATATTATTAATAACAGTGTTTTTGAGAATATTAGTAATTCTAAAGAATTTAAAGGCGTTTTAAAGAAATACCAACCTGAGATTAACCCATGGATATTATTTTTCTTTTCTACTGGTTTGATAGGTGTTTTTATTGCCATTGTATTAAATTTGAGAAAGAAAGGTGATACTGTAGCCAATATACTCATCAGTTTATTTGTATTATTGCATTCGTTTTTTATGATACATTTAAGCCTGTTTTTATCAAAATACACGTTTAATTTTCCACATTCATTATATATAACGGCTTCGTTTTCTTTTTTATATGGCCCTTTGTTGTATTTTTATTTTAAGAGGATTACAGAAAAATACAAATTTAAGCCTATAGATTTACTGCATTTATTACCTTCAATATTTTTGTTTTTGTATTTCTTGCCAATCTATTTATTGCCGGCTGAAGACAAATTAGAAATACTCTTTAACAGGTATGAAACTACCTATTTTATCATTGTTTTTGTCGTGGCCGTAAAGTGTATTTCACTGGCTACTTACGGGTATTTAGTCTATAAAATTTATAGAAAATGCCTGAGGGCAATACCCAAACAACGAATAGAAATTTTGAGGTGGAAACGGAATATTGCCCTATTAAATGCAGTGTATGTGATATCGTATGTAATTTATGGCTTAGCGGTTATTAATAATAATTTTGTAGAAGTTTTAATTTATCCTCAAATACTTTCAATGTCTTTAATTGTATTATATGTTGGCTATACGGCGTATGTTCAACCAAGGGTTTTTAGCAAAAAATATTTATTTAATCAATCGGCATTAAAATACCAAAAATCAGGTTTGACCGAAAGTTTTTCTATGGATCTTAAAGAGCAATTATTACAGTTACTCAACCGAGAAAAGGTGTATAGGAACAACAGTATCAATTTAGATACACTTTCACAAAAAATGGGCACTACCAGGCATAATTTATCGCAGGTAATAAATGAACATTTTGATGTGAACTTTTTTAACCTGATTAATAAATACAGAATTTTAGAAGCCCAAGAAATATTTAAAAACGACACCAATAATAATTTACATATTATTGATGTTGCCTACGATGTAGGTTTTAACAATAAAGTTACTTTTAATAAAGCCTTTAAAGAGCACACAAGTATTACACCTTCAGAATATTTAAAGAACTTAAAATTGAAAAAGAAACAAAGAATAAAAGCGCTGTATTTTGATTGATCATAAAGACTTATACTTTTTCGTTTGGTTTTAAGTTTAAATCAGTTCGTTGAGTTTATACTTTTTTTCTAGAATAATATTTATTATTAGCAAGCAACTTTTTAATCTTTGATAGTGCCGTAATTATTTCTTCCTTAATTTGTGATTGATTAGAAATCGAAATCACATTAAACAAGTGTTGCATTGAGTATCGTTATTGTGGTGATAAATTAAACTATTGCTCTACTAGGTGAGCTAAAAAGTTTTTTATATTGGTTTTTTTTTGGGTAACTGTTGATTACAAATTCAAAACTCACATGGTCTAATTGATGTGCTAAACCTAAATCTTAAGGTAAAATAATGGTAATTATATATCGGCAAGGAAAATGATGATGGGCATTACCTTAGAATTTATAAAAAAATTGTCTTTTTGAATAAAATTAGGCAAGCATTAAGAAAATCTATTTTTAATAAGATTAAAATTCCACTAAACTTTGACTTCATTTAAGGGTGTTTTTTTGATTAATGCCTGCCTTTTTTATTTTTAATTTATTTTTAAAGAGATATTAAATTTATGAACTCGTTTAAACTTTTTCAATTAGCTAAAAAATTGTCCTTTTGCACCTTAATTTTTGTCTTTTTTGAGTTGCATAGCCCTGCTATGCAACTCAAAAAAGCCTTCAATAGGATAAAAAACTCCTAATTTTCGCTTCAATCCAAAAAGTTTAAACGAGTTCCATTTCTATTTATTAATTCAAATAATTTTTTATGAAAACAAAACGATTTTATATTACAATGTTATTATTAGCATTTTTTGTTCAGTTTTCCTTTGCACAACAAAAAACTATTTCAGGTACTGTATCAGATGATGCAGGGCCATTACCGGGAGTTAGTGTGATTATAAAAGGTACAAGTAAAGGTACCGAAACAGATTTTGACGGTAAATATACTATTGCAACTAAGGTTGGAGATGTACTGGTATTTAGTTTTATTGGAATGGGGAAACAGGAAAAAACTGTTGGAATCGGAAATACAATAAATATTGTATTAGTACCGGATAATATTTTGGAAGAAGTGGTTGTTGTGGGTTATGGCCAACAAACCGAACGCAAAATTATTCAAAATGTAGCTATAGTTAAAGAAAAAGCGATTCGAGATATTCAAGCTCTATCTCCGCAAGATTTATTACAAGGTCAAGCATCCGGTGTGCAAATAGTAGGTGCATCTGGAGTTTTAGGTGCTGCATCTGTAATTCGTGTGAGAGGGGTGAACTCTTTAACGGGTGGTTCTAACCCCTTAATTGTTATAGACGGAGTACCCATTGATGATCAGGATCAAACTACCAATAGTGGTGGTAGAACAGGTTTAAACCCTCTATCATATTTAAACACCGAAGATATTGCAACTTTTACCGTTTTAAAAGATGCAGCAGCAACCTCTTTATATGGTACAAGAGGGTCAAACGGTGTTATATTAATCAATACCAAAAAAGGTAAACTTGAGCAAAATACTAGAGTTACCATTGGTTCTAGTATCTCTACTAATGAAGCTACTTTCTTAGAAGATATGATGAATTTAAAACAATTTGCAGATTTTACCGTAACTCGTTTTAATATTAGAAACGGCACTAACTTTACTGCTGCTGATTTTGGTTTAGATGGAGAAGGGTTTGATTGGTTAGGTGCAGTAACAAGAAAAGGTACTTCTACAAACCAAGATTTTAGTATTGCTGGCGGTGGTGAAAAATCAACCTTTTATTTTAGTCTTAACCATTCGAATACTGATGGCTTTATCATAGGGAATGCATTAGAAAAAACAGGTGTTAGGATTAATGTTACTACAGAAGCTAACGATTGGTTAAAAGCTGGGGTTAACTTAGGAGTAGTTACCTCATTAAATAACAGGATTAATGTAGAAAATAGTACATTTGCTCCTATAACTGTTGGTTTTTTACAAACACCTGATGTACTGCCTAGAGATGCGAATGGTGATTTTGTAAATACAGGTTTTATTGCTAATGTTATAGCTATTGAAGCCTTAGATAGAGCAGAAGTAAATTCAACTAGAATAACCGGTAATATTTTTACGGAAGCAGAATTACTTAAGGGCTTAAAGGTTAAAATAGATATTGGTATTGACAGAACGCAACTTGAAGAAAGCCAAAGAAGTGTTGAAGTTAATTCACCAGGTGGGTTTGCAGCAAATTTTGCAACTTTTATTAACAGACATTCAATTACCGGTACTTTAAATTATAATAAATCTATTGGAAATCACAATTTTGGCCTTTTAGTAGGTACATCCTATGAAGAAACTAGAACTAGTAGAACTGCAGTTCAGGGTACTGGATTTTTATCAGATGCCCAATTAAATGTTACCAGTGCTTCAACTTTTCCCTTAACATCTAGTAGTAGAACACAAAATCGATTATATGGACAGGTCTTTTCTCGTATAAATTATGATTATAAAGGTAAATATTTATTAGAAGGTTCGTTTAGAAGAGACGGCTCTAGTAGATTTGGTGCCAATAATAAATTTGGTAATTTTTGGGCTGTTGCTGGAGGATGGATAGTATCTGACGAAAATTTTATGAAAGATGGCTTTTTTGATTATTTAAGTATTAGAGCAAGTTATGGTACAACCGGTAATGACCGTATTGGAAATTTTCCGTCTTTAGGTTTATTTCAAAGTAATAATTATAATGGTCTAGCCGGATTAATACCTACATCTGCTCAAAATAATGATTTGCGATGGGAAGAAACGTCTACCTTTGATATAGGTTTTAAATCGGCATTTTTTAAGAACAGGGTAAAATTTAATATAAATTATTATAATAAACAAACAGATAATCTATTGTTAAATGTTCCTTTACCTAGGCAAACCGGTATAGGAATATTTAATCCCACAATTGCATTAAATGCAGGAGAAATTGAAAATAAAGGGTTTGAATTTGATTTGACAACGATTAATTTTAGAACCGATAATTTTGAATGGACAACAAATATTAATTTATCTACCATAGATAATAAAGTAAAATCTTTACCAGGAGCTAATGTAGATAGTAAAGGTAGAGAATTTATTTCAGGATCTGCAGTTCAAAGAGCTGTGGTAGGAGAATCAGCCAATAGTTTTTACCTTATTCGTTACGTTGGTGTAAATCCTCAAACAGGCGAAGCAGAATGGTTGGATGCCAATGATAATATTACAAATTCTCCTACCCCTGCTGATAGAAAAATTGTAGGAGATGCGCAACCCGATTTTTACGGAGGTATTACAAATACTTTTAAATATAAAGGTTTTGATTTAAATGTATTTATGAACTACTCAGTAGGTAATGATATTTATATTAGTGGTATCCGATTTACAGATGCCCCAATTGGTTTTGGTATGAGTACACGTTTGTTAAATTATTGGAAACAACCCGGCGATAATGTGTATTTTCCCAGATTAGATGGTACCACACAAGGTATCTTTAGAACACGATCTACCAACCAATTAAAAGATGGATCATTTTTAAGATTGAAAAATGTAACCTTAGGTTACACGATACCAAAGAAATTTTTAGAAAAGATTAAATTTATTGATGGTGTTCGTATTTATGCAACCGGAACTAATATAGCAACAATTAAAAATAACGATTTAGGAGATAGAGACCCAGAAGTCACTGATAGCACTAATCCGTTAACATTAGGAGAGAGTTTCTTTGTAGCTCCTCAATCTAAATCTTATTTATTAGGATTAAGAGTTACATTTTAATAATTTAATTTAAAGACATGAAAATAGTTAAAAATTTTATATTTACAACGTTGGTTTTGTTGTTGTTTACAACAAGCTCATGTGTAGAAAGGTTAGATATTGCTCCTGAAGATAGTTTAACAGGAGATGTTGTACTTACAAATGCAGGAATTGCTGAAGGAGTATTGATTGGGGCTTATTCTAGAATGCGAGATGACGATGCTTTTAATGGCACGTTACAATTAACACAAGAATGGATGTGTGACAATGTGAATTTTGTAGGTTCTTTTCCAACATTTCAAGAAATTAGAGATTATACTACTCTGGCAGATAATGGAAGTATTTCAGCCTTTTGGAGAGATCATTTTAGGCCAATAGCTTCTGCTAATTTCCTTATTAACCGATTACCAACAGCAGAAGTACCTGATTTGAGCGATGAAGACAGAGCTAGAATAATTGCTGAAGCTAAGTTTATCAGGGCAATTACAAATTTTGATTTGGTAAATGTTTGGGCTCAACCTTTTCAAATATCAAATGGAACGAATCCGGGTATTCCTTTAGTTACAGAGTTTTTTGATGGAGACATTTCCCCTTTTCAATTGCCAAGAAGTACTGTAAATGAAGTACATGCCTTTATAGAAAAAGACCTCTTAGAAGCGATACCAGATTTACCAGAAGTTACCAGTAGAGGTAGAGCGAGCAAAGGAGCCGCTAGAGCTTTATTGGCAAGATTGTATTTGTACAGAGAACAATTTAATGAAGCGGCAGATTTTGCTAATCAAGTAATCCAATCATCTCAATATTCTTTAGCATCAGATTATACTTTTTATAATCAAAATGATTCGCCAGAACATATATTTCAAATTATCAATGATGCGGTTGATGGGCAAACAAGTGGCCAAGGATGGTCAGGATTAACAAATCCGGCTCCGGCAGGGAGAGGAGATGCACCATTTTCTCAAAATTTATTAGATGCTTTTGCAGAAGAACCGGGAGACAAGCGTTTTACAACACTTAATATAGTTGGTACAGACGCTCTTGGAGGTACCTCTACTTTTAGTACTAAATTTCCTGATGGCACTAACAATTCAGATAATGGCCCAATATTAAGAGTTACAGAAATGTATACTATTAGAGCTGAAGCAAATCTAAGGGCTGGTACTAACGTTGGCGATACGCCTTTAAATGATATCAATACACTTAGAGCAAGGGCGGGTTTACCAGCTTTAGCAACCATTGATTTAGGTATCATTTTAAATGAGAAAAGAAAAGAGTTGTGTTTTGAAGGACAACGAAGAATGGATTTGTTAAGAAATGGCATGTCTTTGAGAAGGCCCGGAATGCCTAATGAAACAGAATCTGCCGTTGGTGCTAACAAAACAATCTTACCAATTCCAACTTCCGAACTAGATTTAAATCCAAATATTAACCAAAATCCCGGTTATTAATTTTGGCTTAGGTTCTGTATGATTACATCAAAGAATGTAACTATGCCTGCAAGGCTTCTAAAGCCTTGCAGGCATTATAGAAAAACTAATGGGTTTGAATAATATCTCTTGTTTAAGAATTTAATATAAATATAATCCGAATTGAATTTATATTTTAGTAAGTAATTCAACTTTCGCAAGTACGATAAATAATTGAGAAACAGATAAAAAGCAGCATGATAATTTTGTTAAGATACTGATAATTAGTATCTTTAAGTTGAAAAAAACAATATAAACCATGCTGCAAAACAAAAATACAACAATAATTTCAGAGATAAAAGGCTTTTTTACTTCAAGCGAAAAAGCAATTTATACAATTTTAGATATTTTAAGTTCATTGACATTAT
>Ga0256841_1001434_pt1 | contig 20755 bp, 21 predicted proteins | sample 356308metaG_FD_185971 | JGI IMG/M metagenome (GOLD analysis project Ga0256841, IMG submission 185971) | Hydrothermal vent microbial communities from Mid Atlantic Ridge, Atlantic Ocean - 356-308 | ecosystem: Environmental > Aquatic > Marine > Hydrothermal vents | place: Atlantic Ocean: Mid... | reverse complement strand
GCATCGGGCGCAGACCCCTTTAGGGGGATGGAACTAACTTTTATAAAAATGCAGGACCCCGGGTATGCGGACCCAGGTCGGCACCACCCGGGCCACCGGGCCCCGGACCGCCGTCCAGTAGAGCCCCTCGTCCCCGGCGGCGGCGACCAGCAGGGCGTAGCCGAGGAAGGCCCCGTCGGCGGCCAGGAGGGCGAAGAGGCGGCGGGGGTCGCCGGGCGGCCGGGGCAGGCGGCGGAGCCGGCCGCCCTCGAGGTTCCCGGCGAGCCGCGCGGCCCGGCGTCGCGCCCGGAGACCCGGGGGCTTGGGCCGCACCCCCGGCGGAACCGGAAGCCGCCGCACCCGCAGGTCCGCCCGCCAGGCCAGGGCGGCGTGGAGGCGGTCGTCGAGCACCCCGACCTCGCGGGCCCCCAGGGCCTCCAGCTGCTGGTAGCGGAGCCGCTCGGCCCGACCGCCGCGGGCGAAGCCGTCGGTGTCGGCGACCCAGGGCCCCTTGGCCCCCCGGGCCAACCGGGCGCTGGCGGCGAGCAGCCAGCCCTCGGCCCCCACCGGGCTCACCCGACCGACCAGGAGCCTTTCCTCCTCCACCGCCTTCCCGGCCTCGAGGCGGAACCGGGCCACCGTGCCCGGCAGGCTGCCCTGGCCGACGTCGAGGTCGAGGAGCCAGGCCCGGCCGAAACGCTCGGCGGCCCGGGCGGCGAGCGCCCGAGCCAGGGTGGTCTTGCCGGTGTCGGTGGGCCCGACCAGGACCAGCCTCATCCCTCGACCGGGGTCGGCCGCCCCTGGGCGTCCACCGCCACGTAGACGAGCTCGCCGGCGGTGGCCAGGGTGCGGTCCTCGGATCCGGCGAACCGCTCCTTGTAGACCTCCACCCCCACGGTGAGCGAGGTGCGCCCCACCCGCTGGACCCGGGCGACGACCTCGAGGAGGTCGCCCACCTTGATCGGCACGTGGAACTCGACCCGGCCGATGGCCACGGTCACCACCGGCTTTCCCGCCCGGCGCATGGCGGCGTAGGAACCGACCTTGTCCATCAGCCCCACCACGAACCCGCCGAAGGCGTTGCCCATGGGGTTCGCGTGGGAGGGGAAGACGAGCTCGAGGGTGCGGGCCTCCATGCCCCTACGCTACCCCGGCCAGGGCGCGGAGGCGGGCCAGCAGCCGGGCCAGCGGCCCCTCCTCGGCCAGGGCCTCGGCGGGGCGATCGGCGACCCGAACCCGCTCGGTGAGGCGACGCTCGGCCAGCGCCAGGACCCCCAGCGCCTCGGCGCGGACCCAGGCCTCGGGGTCGAAGGCGGCCCCCGGGTCGAGGGCCCGGGCCTCGGTCCGCACCGCCGCCCAGGGCCCCTCGACCCCGAGGCGCTCGGCCAGCTCGGCGAGGGCGAGGGCGGCCTCGGCCAGGGTCTCTTCCGGGGGGCGGGCCTGGGCCCGGGCGAGGAGGTGCATCGCCGCCTGGAGCTCGGCCCGGGCCCCCGAGACCTGCATCTCCAGCACCTGGTGGTCGCGCCGGCACTGGGCGAGCCGGTAGCGGAGCTGGGCGTTCTCCTTGAGGGCGGGGCCGCAGTCCTCGGCGAGCCGGGCGTTCTGCCTTTTCAGGAACGCGAGTTGCTCCTTGAACTCGGAGCAGTCGGGGGGTTCCGGCGGAGGGGGCGGCTTTCTCCGGAAGAACACGCCCCCAGCTTACGCCCGCGCCCGGGGGGTGTAAGTTGACACTAGCACTATCAAGCTTTATGATAATCCCGCAGAGGAGGGGAGCGATGAACCTCGAGAAGTGGACCGAAGCCGCCCGCCAGGCCCTGGCCCAGGCCCAGGTGCTGGCCCGGGAGATGAAGCACCAGGAGATCGACGTCCCCCACCTGCTCCTGGTGCTCCTCAAGGACCCGGCGGGCCTCGCCTACAAGCTCCTCGCCGCCAGCGGGGCCGAGCCCGAGGCGGTCAAGGCCCAGGCCAGCGAGGAGCTGGCCAAGAAGCCCCGGGTCGAGGGGGTCGAGGGGGGCACCCACCTGGCCTACCGGCTGCACCAGGCCGCCGAGAAGGCCGAGCGGCTGGCCGAGGAGTGGGGCGACCGCTTCGTCGCCGTCGACCTGCTCCTCTTGGCGGTGGCCGAGGTCGGCTACCCCGGGCTCCCGAGCCCCGAGACCCTGAGAAAGACGATTCAGGAAGTGAGGGGAGGAAAAACCGTGCAGAGCGAACACGCCGAAGCCACCTTCGAGGCCCTCGAGCAGTACGGGATCGACCTGACCAAGCTCGCCGAGGAGGGCAAGCTGGACCCGGTGATCGGCCGGGACGAGGAGATCCGCCGCACCATCCAGATCCTCCTGCGGCGGACCAAGAACAACCCGGTCCTGATCGGCGAGCCCGGGGTCGGCAAGACCGCGATCGTCGAGGGCCTGGCCCAGCGGATCGTCAAGGGCGACGTGCCGGAAGGGCTCAAGGAGAAGCGGATCGTGGCCCTGCAGATGGGCTCGCTCCTGGCCGGGGCCAAGTACCGCGGCGAGTTCGAGGAGCGGCTCAAGGCGGTGATCCAGGAGGTCACCGCCAGCGAGGGCCGGATCATTCTCTTCATCGACGAGCTCCACACCATCGTCGGGGCCGGCAAGGCCGAGGGGGCGGTGGACGCCGGCAACATGCTGAAACCCGCCCTGGCCCGCGGCGAGCTCCGGCTGATCGGGGCGACCACCCTCGACGAGTACCGCGAGATCGAAAAGGACGCCGCCCTCGAGCGCCGCTTCCAGCCGGTTTTGGTGGACGAGCCCAGCGTCGAGGACACGATCACGATCCTGCGGGGGATCAAGGAGAAGTACGAGGTCCACCACGGGGTGCGCATCTCCGACCCCGCGATCATAGCGGCGGCGACCCTCAGCCACCGCTACATCTCCGACCGGCGCCTGCCCGACAAGGCGATCGACCTGATCGACGAGGCCGCCGCCCGGCTCCGGATGCAGCTGGAGAGCCAGCCGGAGGAGATCGACCAGCTGGAGCGCAAGAAGCTCCAGCTGGAGATCGAGCGCGAGGCCCTCAAGAAGGAGACCGATCCCGACTCCAAGGCCCGCCTCGAGGCCATCGAACGGGAGATCGCCGAGCTCACCCAGAGGATCGAGGCGATGAAGGCCGAGTGGCTGGCCGAGGTCGAGCGCCTCAACGAGCTCCGCAAGGCGCAGCAGGAGCTCGACGAGGTCCGCCGCGAGATCGAGCTGGCCGAGCGCAACTACGACCTCAACAAGGCCGCCGAGCTCCGCTACGGGAAGCTGCCGGAGCTGGAGAAGAAGGTCGAGGAGCTCTCGGAAAAGCTCAAGAACGCCAAGTACGTGCGGCTGGAGGTCACCGCCGAGGACATCGCCGAGATCGTCTCCCGCTGGACCGGGATCCCGGTGGCGAAGCTCCTCGAGGGCGAGCGGGAGAAGCTCCTCAGGCTGGAGGAGGAGCTCCACAAGCGGGTGGTCGGCCAGGACGAGGCGATCCAGGCGGTGGCCGACGCCATCCGCCGGGCCCGGGCCGGGCTCAAGGACCCCAACCGCCCGATCGGATCGTTCATGTTCCTGGGCCCCACCGGGGTGGGCAAGACCGAGCTCGCCAAGGCGCTGGCCGAGAACCTCTTCGACACCGAGGAGGCGATGATCCGGATCGACATGTCGGAGTACATGGAGAAGCACACCGTGGCCCGGCTGATCGGGGCGCCCCCCGGCTACGTCGGCTACGAAGAGGGCGGCCAGCTCACCGAGGCGGTGCGCCGCCGGCCCTACTCGGTGATCCTCTTCGACGAGATCGAAAAGGCCCACCCCGACGTCTTCAACATCCTGCTCCAGATCCTTGACGACGGCCGGCTCACCGACGCCCACGGCCGCACCGTGGACTTCAGGAACACGATCATCATCATGACCTCGAACCTGGGCAGCCACCTGATCCTCGAGGGCATCAAGGAGCACCTCCCCTACGAGGCCATCCGGGAGCGGGTCTTCGCCGTGCTGCAGCAGAACTTCCGCCCCGAGTTCCTAAACCGCCTCGACGAGATCGTGGTCTTCAAGCCGCTCACCAAAGAGGAGATCGTCCGGATCGTCGACCTCATGGTGGCCCGGGTGGCCGAGCGGCTGGCCGAGCGGAAGATCCAGCTCCGGCTCACCGAGGAGGCCAAGGAGTGGCTGGCCGAGCGCGGCTACGACCCGGTGTTCGGCGCCCGGCCGCTTCGGCGGGTGATCCAGAAGGAGCTGGAGACCCCCCTCTCCAAGAAGATCCTGGCCGGCGAGGTCGGCGAGGGGGACACCGTGGTGGTCAAGGCCGGCGAGCGCGGGCTTTCGTTCGAGACCGAGCGCGGGCAGGCGGTCGAGGCCTAGCCCGGAAGCCGCCCGACCCCCGGGGCCGGGCCCCGGGGGTCAACCCATTCGGGTTGAAAACGCCCGGTTAAACCCCATATAGTTAAAGGGCCGTGGACTACGCCGCCTTAAACGGCGACCTGGTGGCCTCGAGAACCCAGGGCCCCGAAGCCCCAAGGCGCCTCGCCCGGGTGATCGCGGAGGCCAACCAGCGCTATGAAAAAGTCCTCGCCGCCCCCTTTGAGCAAAGCAAGGGGGACGCCTTCCAGGCCCTTTTCCGAAACCCGGGGCACGTTCCCCGGGCCCTGCTCTGGCTGGAAGCCCGCCTTCGGGAAAGGGGGCTCGCGGCCCGGTACGGGGTGGGCCTGGGCGCGGTCGAAGGGCTCCAAGGCGCCTTCGCCCCCTCCCCCGCCCTGCTCACCGGCCCCGCCTTCCTGCGGGCCGAGGCGGCCCTGGCCGAGGCCCGGGCGGAAGGCATCCTCGCCGCCATCCAGTCGGGAGAGGCCCGTTGGGACGGGGCCGCCAACGCGGCGCTCTTGCTCCTGGGCCATCTCGCCGGCCGCTGGCCGAGGGGGGTCTGGCGACGGCTCCGCGTCTACCTTGAAACCGGTCAGTTCAAAGCGGTGGCCGCGGCGGAGGGGGTCAGCTACCAGGCGGTCCACAAGCAGTTCGCCGACCGGGGGGTCCGGGCCGCCCTCCTGGCCCTCCACCGCCTCGCCGAGGGATTGGGGGGCGGCCGGTGAAGGCGGTTCTGCTCCTGCTGCTCGTTCTCCTGGCGGTGCCGGGCGGCAGCCCCTTCGTCCGATGGGTGCTGGGAAAAGTGCCTGGGGAGAACCCCGGAGAGGGCCTCGAGGCCGCCGGCCGGTGGATCGGCTACCTCGAGCGCACCCTGATCCTCGCCCTCTTGCTCTCGGGGAACCCCGCCGGGGTCGGCTTCGTCTTCGCCGGCAAGGCGATCGCGCGGTTTTCCGAGCGCAAGCAGGTCGAGTACTACCTGCTCGGCACCTTCGCAAGCTTCACCTGGGCGACCGTGCTCGCCCTCCTCTACCTCGCCCTCCCCTAGCTCTCAGAAACCCCAGCCGAGGGGGCGCTAGACTCCCCTCATGCGGCCCGACTTCGACCGGTACCCCTTCCTGGTCGCCTGGGAGATGACCCACGCCTGCGACCTCGCCTGCAAGCACTGCCGGGCGTCGGCCGAACCCGACCCCCTCCCCGGCGAGCTCACCACCGAGGACGCCCTGCGGCTCCTCGAGGAGCTCGCCACCTACCGCCCGAAACCCATCCTCCTCCCCACCGGCGGCGACCCCTTGAAGCGACCCGACCTCTGGGAGGTCCTGGAGCGGGCCCGCGAGCTCGGCATCAAGGTGGGGATCACCCCGGCGGTGACCCCCCTCCTCACCCACGAGGTCATCGACCGCTTCAAGGCGCTCGGGGTCCACGCCATGGCGGTGAGCCTGGACGGGGCCTCCCCCGAGACCCACGACACCTTCCGCGGCGTCCCCGGCACCTTCGAGCTGGCGGTGGACGCCCTCCGCTACGCCCGCTCGATCGGGCTCCCTACCCAGATCAACACCACCGTCACCAAGACCACCCGCCCCGAGCTGCCGAAGCTCGCCGACCTCGGGCGGGACCTGGGGATCAGCGCCTGGGAGGTCTTCTTCCTGGTGCCGGTGGGGCGGGGCGCCCTTTTGGAGCAGCTCTCCCCCGAGGAGTACGAGGAGGTCCTCGTCTGGCTCTACCGGGTCTCCAAGACCCACAAGCTCCAGATCCGCACCACCGAGGCCCCCCACTTCCGCCGGGTGGTGATCCAGGAGCGGGCGAAGAGCCAGGAGGCCGACCACGCCCTGGTCCAGAACCGGCGCGGCGTCCACATGCACGACGGCTACGGCTTCGTCTTCGTCTCGGCCACCGGCGAGGTCTACCCCTCGGGCTTCCTGGCCCTCTCGGCGGGGAACATCAAGGAAAAGCCGCTCTTGGAGATCTATCAAAACTCCGAGCTTTTCAGAAGGCTCCGCGACCGGAAGAGCCTCAAGGGCAAGTGCCGGGTCTGCGAGTTCGGCAACGTCTGCTGGGGCAGCCGGGCCCGGGCCTGGGCCGAGACCGGCGACCCCTTCGCTTCCGAGCCCCGCTGCGTCTACGTCCCCGAGGCCTGGCGGGCGGCCGCCGCCGGTTAGCCGGGCCCCCGATCCCCCGGGGGCCCGCCCGCTAGGGGACGACGCCCCCCACGTTGAAGAAGCCGTACACCGCCCCCGGGAAGACCCCGAGCGCCACCACCAAAAAGGCCACCAGACCGAGGGCGAGGGCGGCCAGGGGCCGGACCTCGAGGCCCCCCTTGGCCTCCGGTTCCAGGAAGAACGCCTGGGCCAGGAGCCGCAGGTAGTAGTAGGCGGCCACCACCGCGGTCAAAAGGGCGAAGGCGAGCAGGCCGTACTGCCCGCCCCGGGCGGCCTGGACGAAGGCCAGGTACTTGCCCCAAAACCCCACCAGCGGGGGCAGCCCCGCCAGCGAGAACAGCGCGAGGAGCAGCATCCCGGCCAGCATCGGGCTCCGGCGCACCAGCCCCCGCACCTCGCCGAAGGGCACCCCCCGCCCCCCGTCGACCTGGGCCAGCACCGCGAAGGCGAGCCCGGTGGAGAGGGCGTAGGCCAGCAGGTAGTACCCCACCGCCGGGGCCGGGTCGGGGCCGAAGAGGGCCAGGGCGATGTAGCCGGCGTGGGCCACCGAGGAGTAGGCGAGCAGCCGCTTGGCCTCGCCCTGGGCCAGGGCCGCCAGGTTGCCGAAGAAGACCGTGAGCAAGACCGCCAGCGCCAGGAACGCGCCGCCAATCCCGCCCATCCCCACCCCCACCGCCACCCGGGCCAGGGCGGCGAAGGCGGCGGCCTTGACCCCGGTCGCCATGAAGAGGGTCACCGGGGTCGGGGCCCCCTGGTAGACGTCGGGGGCCCACCAGGAGAAGGGGGTGAGGGCGGCCTTGAAGAAGAGCCCGGCCAGCAGCAAGGCCACCGCCACGGCGAAGAGGGGCCCCTTGCCCACCGCCCCCAGGGCGAAGCTGCCGGTCGCCCCGAAGTGGAGCACCAGGCCGTAGAAGAAGACCGCCGCCGCCACCGCCCCCAGGAGGAAGTACTTAAGCCCGGCCTCCTCGCTGGCCGGGTCGTAGCGGAGGGCGGCCAGGGCGTAGAGCGGCAGGGAGAGGAGCTCCAACCCCACCAGGATCACCACCAGGTTGGCGCTCGACGCCATGACCGCCAGGCCGAAGGTGGAGAAGGCCAGGAGGGCGTGGTACTCAAACGCCCCCATGCCGGTCCGCTCCAGGTACCCACTCCCCACCAGCGAGGCGAGGAGCGCCGCCAGCACCCCCACCAGGGTGAGCGCCCGGGCGAAGCCGTCCATCAGGAAGAGCCCCCCAAACCCGCTCTGTTCGGGGACAAAGGGCAGCCAAACCAGGGCCAGCAGGAGGCCGGCACGGACCAGGTTCCTGACCGCCCGCTCGGGCCACCAAAGCCCCGCCAGGGCGGCCAACAAACCGGTGAGGAAGAGGATCCAGAGCACGCTCATTGCCCACCCCCTAGCACCGCCACGAAGGCCCGGGCGGCCTCCGCCAGCGGGGCGCTAAAGAACTTGGGGTAGACCCCCAGGAACCCCACCACCAACACCGCCAGGGTGGCGAACGCCCACTCGCCGCCCGCCAGGTCGGCGACCGCCTTCCCCGGCGGGCCGTGGAAGAGCCGCTGGTAGGCGGTGAGGGCGTAGGCCGCCGCGGCGATCACCGCGGAGAAGCCGAACAGGGTCCAAAACGGGCTGGCCTGCCAGGCGCCCAGGGCGCTCAGGAACTCGCCGGGGAAGCCGGCCAGGCCCGGAAGCCCCACCATCGCCAGGAAGAGGAAGAGGCCCAGCGCGGCCAGCGCCGGCGCCGCCTTGGCCAACCCGTGGGTGGGGGCCAGCTCCAGGCTCCCAAACCGGCGGTGCATCCAGCCGGCGTAAAGGAAGAGGCCGCCGGTGTAGAGGGCGCTGGCGGCCAGCAGGAAGAGCCCCCCCACCGCCCCCACCTGGGTCCCCGAGAAGACCCCCAGCGCGGCCACCCCCATGTGGGAGAGGGCGCCGTAGGCCAAGAGCCGCTTCCAGTCCTTCTGGGCGTAGGCGATCCAGGCCGCCCCCAGCGCGGTGATGGCGGCCAGGGCCAGGAGGTAGGGCTGGGCCGCCCGGAAGGCCTCGGGAAAGAGCGGGATCGCGAACCGGAAGAACCCGAAGACCCCCACCTTGTAGAGGGTGCCCATCACGTCGGCGAAGCCCGAGGGATGGTTCTGGGCGTGGAAGTCGGGCATCCACACGTGCAGCGGGAAGAGCGGGGCCTTGACCGCGAAGGCCAGGGCGAAGGCCCAAAACGCCAGCACCCCGGCGGTTCCCCCCAACCGGTGGGCCAGGAGGTCGCGCATCAGGAAGCTCTCGGCCCCGCCCAGGTAGCGGGCGGCCAGGATCCCGGCCAGCATCAGAAAGCTCCCGACCAGGGTGAAGAGGGCGAACTTAACCAGCGCCGGCACCCGCCCGGCGCCGCCGTAGAGCCCGAGGAGCAAAAGGCTCGGGATCAGGGCGGCCTCGAAGAAGAAGTAAAAGAGCACCAGGTCATAGCTGAGGAAGATGCCGAGCAGCCCGGTGGTCATCAGAAGCCCCAGGGCCAGCATCCGTCCCGGGACCTCCCGGACCGCGAGGAAGGCCAGGAAGACCGACGCCGAGATCGCCAGGGCGAAGACCGCCCCCACCCCGTCGGCGCCCACCGCGTAGTAGACCCCGGCCTCCTTCAAGAGCGGCAGCTCGGTGTAGCCCGCCACCCCACCGGCCTGGAGCAGCAGGAAGGCGAGGACGGCGGTCACCGCGGTGGTGACCAGCCCCAAGAGGCGGGCCCAGGCCGGGACCAGGAGGGCCAGCACCCCGGCCAGCGCGGGCAGGAAGAGCAACGCGTGGATCACCGAATCACCCCCCAGATCGCGAAGACCGCGGCGAAGGCGAGCACCAAGAGGGCGTAAAACCGCACGTAGCCGGTCTGCAAGCGGGCGAGCCAGCGGCCCAGGGCGGCCACCCCCAGGGCGCCGTAGCGGTACCCGCCATCGAGCCCCCGGTCGGAGAGCCCCAGGAAGAAGGCGAGCTCCTTGGCGGGGTTGACCAGGAAGGTGTTGTAGAGCCAGTCGGCGTAGAACCCCTGCTCCCCGGCCCGTTCGAAGCTTTGGTACCAGGCCGGCACCCTACGCCGGAAGTAGTTCGAGAAGAAGGCGTACCCGGCGTAGATCCCGGCGAGGGCCACGGCCGCCCCCACCAGAAGGAGGCCCCACTCGGCGGCCGGGCTCAGCTCCTGAACCTCGACGTGGGCGAGGGCGGGGGCCAGGTAGGGTTCGATCAGGTTCCATAGCGGCTTGGGCAGGGCCAGGAAACCGGCGAAGACCGCCCCCAGGGCCAGCACGTCGTTGGGCAGGGTCATCACCGGCGGCGCCTCGTGGGGGTGCCCCTGGCCGCGGTAGTCCCCCAGGAAGACCAGTACGTACCACCGCATCGCGTAGGTGGCGGTGAGGAAAGCGGTAAAGAGGGCCACCGCGTAGAAGCCCACGCCCCCGAAGGGGTAGCTCAGGGTGGCGCTGACGATGGCGTCCTTGGACCAAAAGCCCGCCAGCAGCGGGAAACCGGCCAGCGAGAGGGCCCCGGCCAGGCCGTGGAGGTGGGTGCGGGGCAGGTACTTCCGGAGGCCCCCCATCCGGCGCACGTCCTGCTCGCCCCCCAGGGCGTGGATCACCGAGCCCGAGGAGAGGAAGAGGAGCGCCTTGTAAAAGGCGTGGGTCATCACGTGGAAGAGCGCGATCCAGTAGGCCCCCACCCCGGCGGCCAGGAACATGTAGCCGAGCTGGCTGATGGTGGAATAGGCGATGATCCGCTTGATATCCCACTGGCCCAGGGCGGCGAGGGCGGCGTAGAGGGCGGTGACCAGGCCGATCACCGCGATCCAGTAGGAAACGTCGGGGAGGTTGGCGTAGAGGAAGGAGGAACGGGCCAGCAGGTAGACGCCGGCGGTCACCATGGTGGCGGCGTGGATCAGGGCCGAGACCGGGGTGGGACCGGCCATCGCGTCCGGCAACCACACCATCAGGGGAACCTGGGCGCTCTTGCCGATCGCCCCCAAAAAGAGGAGGGTCCCGGCCAGGGCCAGCCCGGCGGGGAGCACCAGGCTCGAGGCCATCGCCTCCCGGATCGCCGAGATCTGCAAGGTGCCGAAGAGCTTGTAGAGGAGGGCCATGCCCAGCAGGAACCCCAGGTCACCGATCCGGTTGACCACGAAGGCCTTGCGGGCGCTGTCGGCGTTCTTCCACTCCTGGTACCAAAAGCCGATCAGCAGGAAGGAGGCCAGGCCGACCCCCTCCCACCCGATGAACATCACCGGGTAGCTGTCGGCGAAGACCAGGGTCAGCATCATCGCGATGAAGAAGTTGAAGTAGGCAAAAAAGCGGCTGTACCCCGGGTCCTTGGCCATGTAGCCGATGGCGTAGACGTGGATCAAAAACCCGATCCCGGTGACCACCAGCGCCATGTAGATCGAGAGCCGATCGCCCAGGAGGGCGAAGGGGATGCCGGGGAGCCAGTCGCCCACCGCGAAGCGGGCGCCGCCGGCGAGGGCCAGGTAGACCACCAGCAGGAACGAGAGGAGCACGAGCCCGGAAGCGAGGACCCCGGGGGCCGGCTCCCGGAACCGGCGGCCGAAGAGGCCCAGGGTCAGAAACCCCAGGAACGGGAGCAGGATCGTAAGCAGCAGCATGCCCTCACCCCTTCAGCTCGGCCAGATCGTCGACCAGCGTCGACTCCCGGGTACGGTAGATCGCCACCACCAGGGCCAGCCCCACCGCCACCTCGGCGGCGGCCAGGGCGATGAGGAGGAGGGCCACCGCCTGGCCGGCGGGCGAGCCCTGTTCCCGGGCGAAGACCACCAGCGCGAGGTTGGCGGCGTTCAGCATCAGCTCGACCGACATGAAGACCAGGATCGCGCTCCTCCGGGCCAGCACCCCGTAGGCCCCGAGGGCGAAGAGCGCCGCCGAGATCAGCAGGTAGTAGGTGTTCACGCCCCCTCCTTTCCGGGACGGATCAGGGCCACCGCCGCCACCGTGGCCACCAACAGCAAGGCCGCCACCAACAGGACCGGGTACCGCCAGGTGTTCCAGAGCTCGGGGCCGAGGGCCAGGGCGGTCCCGCCCTTGAGGAGGGCGGCCGAGGCCTTGGCGGCCAGCGGGGCGCGGGCGGCGCCGAGGGCCCAGGCCAGGGCCAGAAAGCCCACCGCCGCGACCGCCAGGGCGGCCGGACGCATCCAGGGCAGGGGGTCGAACCCGACCTCGGCCTGGGCGGCGTGGAGCAGCATGATCACGAAGACAAAGAGGACCATGATCGCGCCGGCGTAGACGATGATCTGCACCCAGCCGAGGAAGCGGGCCTGGAGCACCATGTAGACGGTGCCCATCACCACGAAGTTGGCGGCCAGGGCCAGGGCGGCGTGCACCGCGTTCCTCAGGTACACGCTCAGGAACCCGGTGAGGAGCAGGAGCGCCCCGGCCAGCAGGTTGAACACGATCACTCGTACTTCACCCCCTCGAGCTCGGGCCGGACGTAGGGGACCTCGAACCCCAGCTTGACCGGCTTTCCGGTGCGGGCGGCCTCGCGGCGCTGGGGCCTGGAGCCCACCGTGTCCAACAGGAGGTCCTCCTTGGTGTAGACGAAGTCGGCGTAGCGGTAGTCGGCGAGCTCGAACTCGTTGCCCAAGACGATCGCCCCGGTGGGGCAGGCCTCCTCGCAGTTGCCGCAGAAGATGCACCGGAGCATGTTGATCTCGTAGACCTTGGCGTAGCGCTCGCCGATCGAGACCGGGTTCTCGGGGTCGTTCTCGGCCGGCTCGACGTAGATCGCGTAGGCCGGGCAGGCGGCGGCGCAGAGGCTGCACCCGATGCACTTCTCCAGCCCCGAGTCGGGGTGGCGGGTCAGCACGTGCCGGCCGTGAAACCGGGGCTTGATCGCCACCGGCGCGTCGGGGTAGGGCACGGTGACCGGCCGGGAGAAGAAGTGCCGCAGGGTGATCCCCAGCGCCTTGGCCAGCGCCATCACGCTCATAGGGCACCCCCTTTCGCCACGTAGTAGGCAGTGATCAAGAACCAGACGGTGGCCGCCGGGAGCAGCACCCCCCAGGCGAACCGGATCATCTGGTCGTAGCGGGTCCTGAACCAGCTGGCCCAGATCCAAAGCACCAGGAAGATGAAGATCGCCCACTTAAGGAAGAGCCAGAGCACGGGGATCTGGGGCAGGCCGAAGGGGGCCGCCCAGCCCCCCAGGAAAAGGGTGGCGATCAGGGCCGAGCCGGTGATCCAGTGAAGGAGCTCGGCGATGTAGAAGGAGACGAACTTCATGCTGGCGTACTCGGTGTGGAACCCGGCCACCAGCTCCTGCTCGGCCTCGGCGAAGTCGAAGGGGGTGCGGCTCATCTCCGCCAGGGAGGCGACGAAGTAGACCAGGAAGGCGGGGAACTGCCAGAGGATGAAGTAACCGTGCGTTTGCTGCCAGGCCACGATGTCCTGGAGGTTCAGGCTCCCCGCCATCAGCACCACCGGCAGGATCGCCATCCCCAGGGCCAGCTCGTAGCCCACCAGGGCGGCGATCGAGCGGAGCCCGCCCATCAGGGGGTACTTGGAGCCCGAGGCCCAGCCGGCCAGGAAGATGCCGTAGACCGCCAGCTCGCTGACCGCGAAGACGTAGAGGACCCCCATGTCGAGGTTGGCGACCACCCAGCCGTCCGGTCCCACCGGGATGACCGCGAACGCCGCCAGGGCGAAGGTAAAGGCGATCAGGGGGGCGAGCCAGTAGAGCACCCGGTCGGCCCGGGCCACCGTGAGGTCCTCCTTGAAGATCGCCTTGACCGCGTCGGCGATCGGCTGCAGGAGCCCGGCCGGGCCCACCCGGTTGGGCCCCAGCCGCACCTGGAAGCGGGCCAGGCCGCGCCGCATGATCCAGGTGATGTAGGCGAAGGTGAAGAGCAGCGCCAGGATCAAGACCAGCGCCTTCACTGCGGTCACGAAGAGCTGCCAGAGCATTACGCCTCACCTCCCGCCGGAACCCGCAAGCGGTAGGCCACCCGCCGCCCCGCCCCCCGGCCCCAGGCGGGCAGGACCAGCGCCCCCTCGGCCAGGGCGGGGTCGAGCTCGACCCGGGCCTCCCAGCGGCCGTAACCGGTCTCGACCTCGACCGTCGCCCCGGGGTCGAGCCCAAGCCGCCGGGCGGTCTCGGGGTGGGCGCGGAGCCTGGGGGGGCCGAGGGCGGCCCGCACCCGCGGGTCGGCGAGCATCCGGGCCCTCCACATGGTGGGGGCCAGGAAGAGCTCGCCCTTGTCCTCACCGGGTCGCGCCGCCAGGCGGAGCTTGGGGCGCCAGAAGGCGACCTCCTCGGGGAGGTCGAGGGGAAGCTTGTGGCGCTCGTGGAGCCGCTCGCGGGCCTCGCGGTAGTGGCCGGCGGGGGGCTTTCGGCCCATTCCCCGCAGCCAGAAGGCCAGCGCCTCGATCCCGTCCATCGCCCCCAGCGGGGCGGTGGGGGCGGGGCGGAGCTCAAGCACGCGCCCCTCGGCGTTCACCGTGTAGCCCCGCTTCTCGTAGAAGGTCTTGGCCGGGAGCACCAGGTCGGCCTGGGCGCGGGCCCGGGGGTCGAGGTGGGAAAGCGCCAGCACCCTGAGCCGGGCGGCGGCGAGCACGCGCTCGGGCGGGGTGGCCCCGAAGGCGAGGAGCAGCCCGGCCCCGGGCTCCTCCCAACCCCGCCCCTTGGGGTTCCAAAGCCCCACCGCCTCCAGCCCCCGGGCCCCGGCCGCCGGCGGCATGGCGAAGACCAGGGCCCCCTTGGCCCGGGCGAGGTCGGCGACCGCCTGGGCGGCGGCGGGGGCCTCGAGGACCTCCGCCCCCACCACCACCGCCCGGGTCTTGGCGGCGAGGAAACGCTCGGCCACCCGCCTAAGCTCGGCCTCCGGCACCCCCGGCACCGGCTCCGGCCGCTTGCCGTTTAAGATCGCGAAAAGCGCCCCGACCAGCGCCCCGACCGAACCCGGCGGGTAGACCCCGGCGACCCCGGCGAAGCGGTGGAGCCGGGTCGGGTAGGGGGCGAAGACCGCCAGCCGCTCCCGCCTCCGGGGCATGTGCTCCTCCAGGCGGAGGTCGGCGATCGGGGTGCCGTGGTAGTAGCGGGGGGCGGGGGTGACCCCCTTCAAGAACTCCTGTAGCCGGAGGTAGAGGTTCGGCATCTCCTCGGCGGGGTCGCCGATCACCAGGGCGAACTCGGCCTCGAGGAGCTCCTCGTACCGCGCCGCCGGCAGGTTGGCCACCGGGTAGCGGGTGGCGTTCTCGAAGCCAAAGTGGGGGGTCTTGAGGGCCCGGGCCGCCTCGGCGAAGGCGTAGCCCTCCTCCAGGGTCGCGTCGGCGGCCAGGAGGAGCCCCACCTCCTCGCCCTTGGCCCCGGAGAGCCGCTCGGCCAGGAAGGCCTCGGCCTCGGCCAGGCTCACCGGCACCAGCTCACCGTCCTTTCGGAGGAGGGGTTCGGTGAGCCGGTCGCGGCTCGCCCAGCCGTGCCCGAAGCGGGCGGCGTCGGAGATCCAGATCTGGTTGGTCTCGGGATGCTCCCGGGCCCGGATCCGCTCGATCCGGCCCGAGCGGCTGTCCACCCAGATCGCCGCCCCGAAAGCGTCGTTCATGTCGACGGTGGGGGTCTTCTCGAACTCCCAGTTGCGGGCCCGGAAGCGGGCGGTGAGGTCGAGGAGGGCGCCCACCGGGCAGATGTCGGTGATGTTGCCGGAAAACCCCGCCGGCAGGGGGATCTCCTCGCTGCCGATGAAGGTGTGGTTCCCCCGCTCGATGAAGTCGAGAACCTCCTCCCCGGGGATCTCCTCGAAGTAGCGGACGCAGCGCTTGCAGTGGATGCAGCGCTCGCGGTCGAGGACCACGAACTCGGAGAGCTTGTGGTGCTTGTCGGCGTGCCGCTTGGTGAATTCGAACCGGGAGTAGAGGACGGTCTTCAGCCCGTTTTGGGTCTGGGTGTAGTACTTCTCGAACAGGCCGTACTCGTAGGAGCGGTCCTGGAGCTCGCAGGCCCCGCCCTTGTCGCAGGTGGGGCAGTCCAGGGGGTGGTTCTCCAGGTGGAACTCGACCATCCCCGCCTGGGCCTTCCTCACCTCGTCGGCCAGGGTGTCGACCACCATCCCCTCGGTCGCACGGGTGGTGCAGGCGGCCATCAGCTTGGGGAACCAGAAGATCTGGGGGTTGCCCGCCTCGTCCCGGATCCAGTCGCCGTCCTTGCCCTTGCGGGGGGCCCCCACCTTGACCAGGCACATGCGGCAGGCGCCGATCGGGGAGAGGTGCCGCTCGCTGCAGAAGTAGGGGACGTCGTAGCCGGCGTGGAAGATCGCGTCCAGGACCGAGGTTCCCTCGGGCACCTCGATCTCGCGGTCGTTGATCCTTAGCTTCGGCATCGTCTACCCCCAAAACCCCTTCTTCTCCAGCGGGCACCGCCCCTCCTCGATGTGCCGCTCAAACTCGTGGCGGAAGTGGCGGAGCGCGCCCCTTACCGGCCAGACGGCGGCGTCGGCCAGGGGGCAGAAGCTCTTGCCCTCGATGTTGTCGAGGAGGTCCTCGATGAGCTCGAGGTCCCCGGGCTTGCCCCGACCCCGCTCGATCTGACCGAGGAGCTTAACCAGCCACCCGGCCACCCCCTCGCGGCAGGGGGTGCACTTGCCGCAGGATTCGTGGCCGTAAAAGCGCACCAGGTTCCAGATCACGTCGACCACGCAGGCCCGCTCGGGGATCAGGATCACCCCGCCGGTCCCCAGCATGCTGCCCTTCTCGGCCAGGTGCTCGTAGTCCATCGGGGTGTCGAGGGTGTCGTCGTTAAAGGGCAGCATCGGGGTCGAGGACCCCCCCGGGATCAGCGCCTTGATGGGCTCCCGGACCCCGCCGGCCCAGTCGTAGATGAGCTCGCGGAAGGTGGTGCCCATGGGGAGCTCGTAGACCCCGGGGCGGACCGCCGGCCCCGAGACCTGGTAGAGCTTCATCCCCTTGGACTTGTCGTAGCCCATCTGGGCGAACCAGTCCGAGCCCCGGGCGACGATGTGGACCACGCTGGCGATGGTCTCGACGTTGTTGATGGTGGTGGGCTTGCCGAAAAGCCCCTTTTGCGCCGGGAAGGGGGGCTTGAGCCGCGGGTTCGCCCGGAGGCCCTCCAGCGAGTTCATCAGCGCGGTCTCCTCGCCGCAGATGTAGGCCCCGGCCCCCCGGTGGACGTAGAGGTCGAAGTCGAAGCCGGAGCCGAAGAGGTTCTTCCCCAAATAGCCCCGGGCGTAGGCCTCCTCGATGGCGGCCACCAGCCGGTCGTAGGCCCGCCGGTACTCGCCGCGGATGTAGATGTAGCCCTTGGTGGCCCGGATCGCGTAGCCGGCAAGGATCATCCCCTCGATCGCCTGGTGGGGGTCGTCCTCGAGGATGTACCGGTCCTTGAACGAGCCCGGCTCCGACTCGTCGGCGTTCATGATGATGTAGTGCTGCTGGCCGTCGTCCTTGGGCATGAAGGACCACTTGAGTCCGGTGGGGAAGCCGGCCCCGCCCCGCCCCCGGAGCCCCGAGCGCTTGACCTCCTCGATCACCTCGTCGGGGGTCATCGAGGCGAGCGCCTTCCGGGCGGCCTCGTACCCCCCGTGGCCGAGGTAGTAGTCGAGGGTGTGGGCGTCCGGTCTTCCCACGTGGGCGTAGAGCGTCCGCTCGAAGCGGGGGTCGTGGCCGGAGACGATGAAGCCCTCGCTCATGCCCCCTCCTTTCGCACCTCGTGCCCGCAGTCGCCGGGCAGCTCGATCTCCTCCAGCGGCTTGCCGGCCCGGAGGCCCTCGAGGAGGGCCCGGAGCCGCTCCCGGTTCATGCACTCGAGGTAGGGCTCGTCGTTCACCTGCACCACCGGGGCGGTGTGGCAGGAGCCCAGGCACTCGACCTTCTGGATCGAGAAGAGCCCGTCCGGGGTCACCTCCCCCGGCCCCACCCCCAGCTCGGCCCGGAGCGTGTCCCAAAGCTCCTCGGCCCCGGCCAGCTTGCACGAGAGGGTGGCGCAGACCTGGAGGTGGTACTTCCCGGTGGGCACCGCCTGGTAGTAGGAGTAAAAGCTCATCACCCCCCGCACCTCGGTGGCGGTGGTGCCCAGGATCTCGGCAATCTCGCGGATCCGTTCGGGGGAGACGTGCCCCTCCTCCTGCTGCACCTTCCGGAGGAGGGGCATCACCGCCGCCCGGCGGTTTTCCGGCGGGTAGTTTCGGAAGACGATCTCCAACCAGTCCTGCTTGTCGTCAAAAAAGCCCATCGCCGATCACCTGTCCACGTCCCCGAGCACCGGGTCGAAGCTGGCCAGAATCGCCACCAGGTCCTGGAAGAAGTGCCCCCGGGCCGCCCCCGGCAGGGCCTGCAGGTTGAAGAAGCTCGGGGTCCGCACCTTGACCCGGTAGGGCAGGCTGCCGCCGTCCGAGACCACGTAGTAGCCGAGCTCCCCGCGGGCGCTCTCGGTGGGCACGTAGGCCTCGCCGGGGGGCACCTCGAAGCCCTCGGTGGCCAGCTTGAAGTGGTAGATCACCGCCTCCATCGAACTGGCCAGGAGCTCCTTGGGGGGGAAGGAGAAGTGGGGGTTGGGATCGCGGATGGGACCGGGCTCCAGCCGCTCGAGCGCCTGCCGGACGATCCGGGCCGACTGCCGCATCTCCTCCAGCCGCACCACCATCCGGTCCCAGGTGTCCCCCCGCTCGCCCAGCGGCACCTCGAAGTCGTAGGTCTCGTAGCCCGAGTAGGGGTAGGCCTTGCGCACGTCGTAGTTGACCCCGCTGGCCCGGAGGCTGCCGCCGGTCAGACCGTGGGCGATCGCCTCCTCGGGGCCGATCACCCCCACCCCCCGGGCCCGGCCCTCGAAGATCGGGCTGCCGACGAAGAGGCCCTGGTAGTCGTCGACCCGGTGGTCGAAGGTGTCGAGGAACTTCTTGAGCTCGGCGGGGAACTCCTCGGGGAGGTCCTCCTTGAGGCCGCCGATCCGGATGTAGTTGTGGTGGAAGCGCTGACCGGTCGCCCACTCGAAGAGGTCGAGGATCGTCTCCCGCTCCCGGAAGGCGTAGAAGTAGGGGGTGAGGGCACCCAGGTCCAAAAGTCCGCTGGCCACGAAGATCAGGTGGCTGGCGATGCGGGAGAGCTCGTTCAGCATCACCCGGATCACCTGGGCCCGCTCGGGGACCTCGGCCCCCAGCAACTTCTCGACGCTCAGAGCGTAGGCGAGGTCGTGGGCGAAGGAATGGAGGTAGTCCATCCGGGGGGTGTAGGTGAGGTTCTGGTGGAAGGTGCGGTTCTCCATCGTCTTCTCGAAGCCGGTGTGGAGGTAGCCGATGTGGGGGACGACGTCCAGCACCTCCTCGCCGGCCAGCCGCACCACCAGCCTGAGCACCCCGTGGGTCGAGGGGTGCTGCGGCCCCATGTTGAGGAGCATCTCCTCGGTTCGGAGCTCCTTGGGCTCGGGGATCACCGCCGCTCCCCCTTTCTCCGGCCGCCCCGCCAGCCGGTGAGGCCCTTCTCCTTGCCCCTAAGCCCGGCCCGGAACGACTCGGGGTCGATGTAGCGCCCCTCGTTAAAGAGGGTCGGGGTCTCGCCGAGGGGAAAGTCCTTCCGCAACGGGTGGCCCTCGAAGTCCTCCGGCATCAGGATCCGCCTAAGGTCGGGGTGGCCCTTGAAGACCAGGCCGTAGAGGTCGTAGACCTCGCGCTCGGGGAAGTTGGCGCTGGGCCAGAGGTCGCTGACCGTCTCCAGCTCGGGCTTCCTCTCGGGGACGTAGACCCGGGGGTAGATCCGGCTGCCGTCGCCGTCGGCAAAGCCCGGCAGGCTCACCAGCTCGTAGACCACCGCGAACCGCTCGGGGGGATGCCAGCCGGCCGCCTCGGGGTAGTCCCGGTAGTCGATCCCGATCACGTCGGCGAGGTAGTTGAACCCCATCGCCTTGAAGGCGGCCATGTGGGTCTTGAGCTCGGGCAGGGGGAGGACGATGTGCAACAGGTCGTGGGCCTCCCGCACCTCCAGCCCGTGCTCCTCGGCGTAGGCCCGGGCCTCTTCGCGCCGCATCTAGGCCCCCCTCGCCCAGGCCTCGACCGGGGGCAGCCGGCGCCCCCTCTCGTCGTAGGCCCGCCCTTTGATCTTCTTCTGAAGCTGCATCACCGCGTAGATCAACGCCTCGGGGCGGGGCGGGCAGCCGGGGACGAAGACGTCGACCGGCACCACCGAGTCCACCGACTGCACGATCGCGTAGTTGTTGAACATCCCCCCGGAGCTGGCGCAGGCCCCCATGCTGATCACCCACTTGGGGTCGGGCATCTGGTCGTAGACCCGGCGCATCACCGGGGCCATCTTCTTGGAGAGCCGGCCGGCGACGATCATCACGTCGGCCTGGCGGGGGCTGGCCCGGAAGACCTCGCTGCCGAAGCGGGCCAGGTCGTTGCGGGCGTTGGTCGAGGCCATCATCTCGATGGCGCAGCAGGCCAGCCCGAAGGTGACCGGCCAGAGCGAGTTGGAGCGTCCCCAGGCGATGAGCTTTTCCAGGGTGGTGAAGAGGATGCCCTGGCGCTCAAGCTCCCGGAACTCCTCCTCGTAGGTCTTCACCGATCCCACTTCATCACCCCTTTCCGCCACTCGAAGAAGAGGCCCAGGAGGAGGACCAGGGTAAAGAGCAGGGCGGCCGCGAACCCGGCCAGCCCCAGCTTCCCGGCGTTCACCGCGTAGGGCCAGAGGAAGGCGACCTCGACATCGAAGAGGATGAAGAGCATGCCCACCGCGTAGAAGTGCGCCGGGAAACGCTTGGCGTAGCCCATCGGCTCGTTCCCCGACTCGTAGGCGGCGAGCTTGGTCCGGCCCGGCCTCTTGGGCCCCAAAAGGGCCCCCAACAGCAACATCGCCACCCCGATCAAGGCGGCGATTCCCAGGTAGATCAGGGCGTTTAGGTATTCCAGCAGCGGATCCATCCCGGCCTCCTTGTGCCCTTCTTCACTTGAAGGGCCCGGTCCCGCTCAGCGCCCCCATCTTACGGGAGCCCGGGCAGGGCCATTCGCCCCCGGGCTACCTTTCCACCCGCATCCCGCTACTCTTCTTCACCCGGCCCTCCCGCTGCTCAACCTCGCCGGAGAGGAGCCCCATCCAGACCAGGGCGGTGCCGTCGGGCTCGAAGGCGAGCGGTCGCACCCGCTGGGCGATCACGGCGTCGCCCCCGCGGGCCCGGGCCTTGGCCCGGGCCTCCTCCTCCCCCTCGGCGGCGACCAGATAGACCGCCTCGGCCCGCCCCGGCCCCTCGGCCCGGATCTCGTTGGTCACCAGGAAGAGCTTCATACCTATGAGTTTACCCGCCGAGGA